>Ga0307507_10005814_pt1 | contig 19777 bp, 4 predicted proteins | sample 7_EM_MG_FD_207223 | JGI IMG/M metagenome (GOLD analysis project Ga0307507, IMG submission 207223) | Populus trichocarpa ectomycorrhiza microbial communities from riparian zone in the Pacific Northwest, United States - 7_EM | ecosystem: Host-associated > Plants > Roots > Unclassified | place...
CTTAGATAACTAGCCTTAACTTCTTAAATAGGGCGTTAGTAGCTTTACCCTTAATCTTATTAACTATTCTTAACTTAAAGATGCGAACTCTATTAAACTTAGTAGGGTTATACTTCTTAAATTTAAAAACTCCTTTTATAATAAGACTGTTAATCTCCTACTTATTAAATGCTTGGAAAGGGGCTCCTAGAGTTATAATATAGCCTTTCTTTTAGAGTTATTTTGCGAGCTTAAAGTCCACCTTCTCTTTAGCTATTATAAAGGCTATTAATAACTTAACTCTACTCTTAATGGCGGCAATAAATTACTCTTTAAAATTAACAAGATATTGGTAATTTTATAATCCTTTTAGGCAACCTCTACCGCGTTATAGTTACGGCATATCTACTACAACTATATTAGAATCGTAGTCGCCTTCTAGAGCACGTTAATTATAGTTCTCCTCTAGGGTATCCTCTAGGGCATCCTATAAAGGCTTAAAACTGTCATCCCTATAGTAGGGCTTAACAACAGTTAAGTAGAATTAAGTAGGTTTATAGGGCATCTAAAGAGTATAAGTTTAACCCTTAATGGCGATAAGTGTATATAGGCCTAACCAGCCCCCTTTCTTACGCCATACCCGTATTTTAGATTGGAGTGGTAGATCTATTATAATTAAGGTATTTAGGCCGTTTCTTATTTTTAGTATATTGTTGACCTAGCGCATAGCGTAGATACGGCGCACCTCCTTTATTACTTTATGGATAGCCTTAGCTTGTTACGTAACAGATAGAGATGGTAAAGAATTGTTAGTTATTTAAGGGTAGGCGCCAAAGACTAGTAATATAGGTACGATCCTATCTAGGCTAGCGGAATTATTAACAGCCTTAACAGCTATCTGTAAGATAAGCTCTTCGCTAGCGCCCTTTAGTTCTAAAAAAATAATCTTATATACTTAGCGTAATGGTGTGTAATATTATTCTACTTTTCTAATACTATTGTGTGCCTTAATAGGGACTTCCTTAACCTTAATTTTTATTGCCTTTGCCTATTACCGAAACTCTATAGATAAGAAGTTCCTTTTTATATTATAAATAACTTAATTAGGGGGTCCTAGGTAGATATTAATCTAGTATAATTAAAGAGTATCCTATGCGTTTTTAGCTGATATATCCTTTAGGAAACATACAGCTTAGAAGGAGGTTAAGAGGTTAACAACTTAGAGTACTAGCTTACCGCTAAAATATATAATATTAATAATAATACAGAAGTTAAAGTTGTAGTTATCTTTAAGGGTAAACTTAAATCGGCCAGGGGACTTCTGGTTTATTTAGTAGTAATAGCAGTACTTTATAAAATGCTCAATTGTCTTAGCCTTAACTTTATAACCTACTTACTAAAGAACCCTAAGCAATCTATAAACTAATAGGTAACTAAAGCGACGGTATAGTTAACGTAACTCCAACTTAGTTAAATAGCTTTAAGCAACGCTCCTTTTTGGCTATTAAAGGAGTAACTAAGGGTAACCCTACTTGCGTATAATAGGCACCCGATTATTTCCCTAAACAAGTATATTCTTAAGGTTATTAAGCTTAACGCCTAACTTATCCATATTTTAGATATAGAATAGAAACGGGGTATTCGCGGGAATAATATAGAAAGTAATATATCCTAATAGGGTTTAGACCTTAATTATACCAAGAGAGATTGTAGTACCCTTGCTAAAGCGAATTGTATATTGGCCTGCCGTTAATTAGTTAATCTAAATAGAGCTATTAAGCTACTAAAGAGCTCGAACTTAAGGTTTTCCTACTATAGATACTCCTACGGCTCTAGTATCTAGTATAATACTATAGAAGACGTTTGCCAAGTATCTGTTATTAAAGGAGAACGCGGAACTTTTCTTTAGCTTATTAAAAATATCTAACTTTATAACAGAATAGAGCGTAGATTAGTTATTAAGGACAGCAACAGTTTATATGCCATTTACCTTACCATACCCAATAAAGTATTGGTTGGGAGAGTAGTCCTTAATTTCTATATCTATAAGGAGCTGTTTGGCCTTATTAACCTTACCCTTAAAATCTTCTTCGCCTTTATATTAAACTAGGAAGCTTTAGAAGTAGGCTATAGTAACCTTATAATTTTTAATGTTTTATACGCTCTGGCGAAACTTATTATATACCTCCTTTTATCTATTAAGAGGGTGCCTAGTTAACTAGCAATTTAGCTTTTTACAAATATAGCATTTTTTCTATTAATTATTTTAAGATAAACCTCCACAAGGACCTCTACGATTGCTTTATAGTTAATATTAATTATACCCTCTACCGTATCCCCTACCCTGGCTACTATATATTTGATCAGTCTAGTTATAATTATATTGGTTAGCTAGGTCGATTAAAGTAGGTTAAGGTTAGGTATTAAATTGCTATACTTCTTAAGAGCGTAGAGTGGTGCTAATAGAGGATCTTAATTAAGCACACACTCCTTTATAAGTATTTGCAGGATTAAAGAGAGTAAGGTTGCATTCTTTAACACCTTAGTATACGCTAATAACTTAATTATATAGGCTGAAGTCCTCTTAATATGATTTAGATAAACCATACTAAATTATTTAAAGTTAGTTAAAGAGCTTTTAAAGACAATTGAGTTAAGAGGCATCTAGGTTTATAGCAATAATTCTTAAAAAGGTAGTCTCTCTCCACTCTAATATATACTGCTACTTATTCTCTTCTGTTTTAAAGTGGCATCTTATCTTATATATTATTTGGTTAAAATTATATCCTTTTTCTACCAAATAATTATAATAGAAGGTACTGGCGCGGCCCTTAAGCATAACAGAATAAGTGTTATAATATTAGTTAGGTTCCAGTCCAACCTTCTAGCAATAGTTATAGAAGATACGCAGCTTTAAATTAAGGATATTATATAGTTCCCTACCAAACCTCTTCTCCTGGTCTAAATAGAGCTTTATAAGCTCTGTAAGTATTTTTAAGGTGCCTCTGAGCGGTATTAGGCCACGTTAAAATTACGTTAAAGATTAAGGTGGGGATTGCTTTATAGGCTATAGTGGAGATATAGATCTTAATAGAACACGGCATAGTACCTAATCTTGCTATAATAGAGTTTAAAGATTATTAAATCGCGAAGCAAGGGGATCTTGCGCTTGCTCTTAAGGGGTAGTAGTTAAAGTTACGGGTTAAATTAGTAGAAGCGATGGATACGGAACGTAAGAACTTATACCTAGAGTAATAGAATTAGGACGCGTCTCTATTAGTGTATTATTTAGATTCTATTATAAGTTAAGCTTCTTCTTATTACGTAGTTAGTGCTTAATCTCTTATAGAGTCCATTTATGCTTTTCTTCTATATTAATAACTTGCTCCTAGATATTGTCTCTAATAGTACCCCTATCTATAGGGACAAATACTCCATTCTCCCAAAGGAAATTATGGAAGTCTTATATAATATCTTTCTTTGTAAGAGCCTATGTTTCCTTTATCTATCTAATAAAGTCCTCCTTTATGCAATACTATAGTATGGTGTCGTTATATTCGCGGTCTATATAGTGTGCTATACGGTGTAATAAGAATCCGTTTAGGTCCTGTTGCTTAGCATTTATAGGGTCAATATCTGTGTCCTATATCTCCAGGTTAATGTCTTTCTCGTACTACTTTAGGTAGGTTAACGCCATAATGGCTATTATTTTGTTAATAGAAAAAAAAAGGAAAATAAGGGTTGTTTAACAGGGTATCATACATTAAAGGTAGGTAGGGTTTTCGGTTTTATAGGATCTTATAGGTTTGCTATTAAAAGGTAGGCAATTTAAGATGTAGTTAACGCGTTTTAGACGTTAACTTAAGACCCTAGGTTTAATAATACTTCTAACCTAAAGTACTTAACCAAATCTTCGTAAACGTAGTTGTTCTACGTAATAGACGCAACTTAATATCTCCTAGTACTTAGTAACACTTCTATTACTAGTTTTCCGCAAGTCTAAGGTAGCATAGTATCGCCGGGATCCATTCTATATAAGCGTATATGGTACCCCTACACGAGACTATCTCTTCTATTAAAAACCTTACTGTTCTATAGTTATATATTCAACCACTAATTAGTGTTGGTAATATAGGGTAAATCACCAGTACTACTCAAGTAGATACAGTGACATTGTTTAATAATACATGCTTTCTTTTAATTGGAACGAGGAAGGGCGAAGAGCTTAAGGCTCCTCGCCACGCTAGTGCCGCGAGGACACGTGACAACCGCTTGCCTTATTCCCGACACTAACCCTTAGGGTTATAGAACGAGTTTCTATTAAATATAACGTCTCTAGTTTAAATAACTTTATAAAGGCTTAGAATCCAGATTTAGTAGATATTAGTTAAATTATAGCTAACTAGGTGTCTAATTAATACACAAGAAGCTAGCTTGTCTCCTTTTTTAACTTATTTATTTAGCGTATAGGTCTTGCAACCATATTTATACATATAGGTAAGTATTAGCGGCTTGCCATAGGCGACCTTATATAGAGTTTTCCATCCTAGTTGCTTATTTAGTGTTTAATTAAGGGTATAGTGTTACAGACAGCTTAAGTACAGTGTTATAACTACTTGGAGAGGAGTTGAAGGAAGCTAGTTAGTTAATTAAGGCATAGTCTAGGATAGATCCGGTGGAACCATATAACGAGGAATAGTAAGTAAGTCACGTAATATTATACGTGGTGTACGCAGTGTATGCAGTATACGTTTATATATAACACGTATAACACGTACCTTATATATAAGAGAGGATTTCTTAGAAGTACGGATGTGTATTTAAAGGACTATAGTCCCTACCTAGATAGTTCCTTTCCTTATAGTAAATCTAAGAATATAATTAGAGTTAATCTGTTAGGCAACCACTCTACTAGTTATTATTACGTTGTTAACTTACTGTTTATACCTATATTGGTGCTAAGTAATAAGCGAATTTCCCATACAAAACTACGGTAGGCGAGGGGCGCGCGCCATGCAATAAGGCCTAGCAATTAGTTGCGACCGCAGACCTGTATTTTCACCTAATAACGACATGGAAGCGCTATAGAAGGTTCTCTTACAATACTATCCTTAAGCAAAGCTCCGCTAGACGTGCTGGCTTAATATTTAAAAGTGTTGGGTCCCCTTGGCGTGGCCCTTTACGTTAAACATAGCGGCTAGTGCAAATGTCGCGTAATACCTCGCACGGTTGCGTGGATTTGGTTTATAAAATCAAAGGTACGGCACCTTAGATTTGGATGCGATTTCGGTAGAGGCTACAGCTATGCTCTAGCGGCAAATATACGGATTTGGAATTTTAGGGCAGGCTGTATATAGGTAAGCACATCCAGGTTAGGGAAATACTGGACTTTATTAAAAGTATAGGTCTATTAAAATATTCTGCTGCCAATATCAGACCCCTTTTGGTATGTCAGCATGCCAAAATGCTAAAAAGTAATACTTGACTTGATTTATCTATTTAGGAAGGCTGGTAGGAGGCTGGTTTACTAGCCCCCTTACGCCACTAGAAGATGAATTTTCAACAGATTCTGGTTTAGACTTCCTTTTATAGGCGGCAAGTTACTATGCGTTAGTAGCGCCGACCGCCTAATAGCATATAATTTCTAGAAATGGTTTTATAAAATATATATATTTATTACATATATCTACAACTTAATACTACTATAAGGAAGTAAGGAACTGGAATCAATGGCACCAACTTGTTAAATAGGTGAGGAAGGAATGTCCTTAATAGCTAGTATAGGATAACGCTTAAACAGCTAGAGTAGGTCGGAAAGATGCATTTCCTGTAGTTGATCATCACTTAAATCTTTAATAGGAAGATAAGTATTTGGCGGCTAGCGGCCTATTAATGCATTTTGTATAAAGTGCTCTATCAGTTAACTAAACTTGACGGCGTTAGGGTAAAAGCGCTTAATAAGGTTAAGAAAGACATTAAATACAGCTAATAAGAGACGCTCTATAAAAGAATAAGGGATTTTAGAGGTAGGAATAAGAGTAAAAGTACTAGAACCAAGTGTTTCCTACATACAATACCATCGGTGGCCCTTTATAAGAGACTTTGTAAAGTAGCGCCATTGCTTAGCAGATGGAGCAGAGGAGTTAGGCAGCGATGATAAAGGTATATCTATAGATGGGTAGAGTGTATTGAAGAGCTGGTGCTTAACCAAAGAGGCGTCACTAACACCCCTACTCCATGGGCTTAACTGGGTACGATCCAGCAGTGCTTCCGCATTTCGATAACAATGGTAGAGGTGTGCGAAGTGATAGCGATAAAGAATGTCTTGAAGTATTCCGGTTGCTTTAATACTGGCAAGGTCAAAGAAAGCCTTTCGGAAGCTGGATAGGGCGGCGTTTATATTCTGGCTACTGGAGGTAAAAGTAACTGAGGACTGTGAGGATAATTAGGGAGTCTAGCGGTTTAAATCTACGGTGCTGTTTTTTCGCCAGTGGGTAAGTATAGCCTTTACGTTCTTAATGGCTTCTATGCTACTAATAGCGGCTGCCCTATAGACTAAGGTGGACGCCTCCCGTCTGCCCATTTCTATATAGTTAGGCTGGTTGGCTAGCTAGGCAAGTTTCGTTCCGTTCTCCCGTATATATGTATCCTGCATATTATCCTCTTCCTTGGTTATAAAAACGTTGGAGAGCTTATTTTCCAACCTTTTACGCCTGTCCCTTTCTTTACGCCTATTTACATTACTAACGGTTGTAATATACTCTAGGTCTGGTATAGCGGTGTGGTTCCAAGTACGCTTAGCAGGTGGTGGAGATGGAGAAGCATTAGACATGGGCCTTTTACCCCTATAATGGGCACTCTCGTTGCTTGCATCCCGTATGCTGTTTGGGCCGGTAGTAGACTGAAACTCTGCTGCGCTGCTGTAATCACTGTCGTCCTCGATTCGCGATTGAGGGGATTGAGGGGATTGAGGGACCGGACTGGCGTTATCTGCATTGACCGGATTAAGTCGTGGAAGCACTTCAGGCCTACAGGACTGGTGGATCCATTGCAATGCATCTTTGGGTGACTTTGTAACAAAGAATGATAGGCTAGGGTTGGTGCTGTCGCGCACCTATACGGCGGCGGTGTCGGTGCTGATAAATAATGCGGGAAGTGAGCGTAGAAGGAAGGTTTGTGTCTCTTAAGGGGTTACGCCAGAGGCCAGAATTGATGCAACTATGGTAGTAAGGCGGGTGTTGATAAATAAATATAAGGTAGGAAATGGCGGAAAGGATGGACCAAGCTTCGGCTATGGACTTTGTATTCCCCCTGGTTTATATTCCCCCTAAGAATAAAAAACAGAACACCATTATAAATAGTAATATATGCTTCTTCAGAAGCCTTTTTAAATTAATAGTAAGTACACTAAATAGGTATATATGGGAAACAAGATTTAATAAATATAGAGAATCTAATCCATCTTTGGTCCCAATTGTTGATATACTATATAGCATCCCCTGCAACGCTATCCTTAAGCGAAGCTTCGTCAGACGTCCTACCTCGATATTTAAAAGTTTTGGGTCCCCTTAGTGTAATACTCTGCGTTAAACATGGCGGCTGCTACACTGGTGCAAATATTGCGCGACACCTTGCATGGTTACATTCCATTAAAGCTGGGCGGGTTAGGGAAATTCTGGACTTTATTAAAAGTATAGGTCCAATTGCATCCTACTCTAGTGATATACCAAAGCCCGCGCATAGAGGAAGGCCTATTAGCGGTCTCCCTATCCATAATGGCTACTGCTGCGACGCGGTAGACTGTAACTTTCTTACCGTTAACCTGGACTCTATTAAGCAGCACTGTTTTAAGTTACACAGCTAGAAGCGTAAGCTTAATAAGAGTATCCCCTACCAGGCCGCTAAGCTATAGACGTTATAGGTTAAGGCCCAGGATATTAACTACTTTGTTATTATCCCTTGGGCAAATTAGAGTAGTAGCAGTAGCAGTGCCAACCGTGCTGTCGGCAGCAGCAAGACGGCTCTGCTTGGTGCTGCAGAAGCGGAGAGCGGTTGGAGTGCGTTGTAGATTTGGTTCAAAGAAGCGTAGGATAAAAGAGTAGAGCGCTATAGCCATATACAAGTGCCGGCGCATATTTCCGAGATTACGCCCTGGCTAAAGTCGACTGGATATTACATTTACCTTATAGAATTAAATGTAGAAGATCTGGCTTAATCCTATAGGCTTCTAGATGCGCAGGATAAACCGCTGCTAGCTACGGTTTGCGCTAGCGTAGAGAGGGTGCTGCGGAAGGTAATGGGTATTATAGAAGACGATATACTATGTAAGAATTAGCGGCTGAATTGGCTTAACGCTAAGCTACTAAATACGTTTTGTGGGGCTAAAATGTTATAAGATCTAATTAAACCGCTGTAGAATAAGCGTTTAGCAAATATATATATCTAGACATAGCAGAAGCTGACATGTTACTTCTACCGCGTAAAGGATAGCGAATGCTTACGCGAGAATTTATTTCAACCTATAGAGAGGCAGCTTAAATGTGCTAATAATGTAATAGAGGTAGTAAATGAGGTGAAGCTAAGGGAAGAGCAGGATGAAGGGGATAGGGGGGGGTAGGGGATAAGTAGGGGGGGAAGAAGGTAGAGGAGTAGGAACTAAAGAAGTTGTAAATAAGCTAGATAACCTTATCCTAGAACTTAGCCTCGCTTTTATTTAATAGCGGCTTAATATAAGGGCGTTTGATTTACTAATGGTATTATTTATAGCTGTCCTTATATAGGACTCTAAAGGATGCAGCTAGATAAAGATTAGCTTTTATATATTATACCTATTATATCTAATCTATAATAGCTAGCTGATTGTATTATAGCATTACCTTAATGCTCTTAACGCGGGCAAGGCAGAAGATCTTAGCGGGTATTTAATTAGCGTATAAGACTAATAGCTACTTAATGACACTCTAGGCCTAATTGGCGAACTGCTTATAACTTAACTACTAGGTTCCAGGATTGCGCAGAATATAGTTAGCCAAGTATACGTCTATTGGCATAGCAATAAGCAAACTGTAGTGTATAAGGATATTGTTGGAACAAGGTTTTGCAATACGGTTGACTTTAACCAATTGGGTTAATTATATAAGCTAAGCAAGCTTAATACATCTACCAAACTTCCCCTTTGTACTTAGAAAGAAGAATAAGCATTAATCAAAATTAGTTACCACCTATACTATTGCGATAGCATTACGTATTACCAGAAGTGATACTAATAGATATAAAATTTACTATAGCTGACTTGCGTAATCTTATTAAGCAGGAGCTGGTGGCTATATGCAAAATATTATACTAAGACTTGTATTTTGGTTTAGAAAACGTGCCTGTCTATAAGGTTTATAAGTTATCTAATAATTAGGACTTTTTTTAGCTGGGCGGCTTCTTCCTTATAAATAGCCGCAATAAGGAGCACTTGGCTAGCGGTAATAGATAGTTACTAGATAATTTAAGGCTATAGCTAGATATTTTTAAACTACTTATGTTAAAGAAGGCGGATAGAGAATGGTAGGTATACAGTGACGCGGCCTATTAATATAAATGCGCGGTCTAACGCTTCCTGGAGTATATAATGGTCTATATTTATATTAGTTTAGGTTAGCTAGTAAGGAGACCTAAGTTCTTAGGCACTAGATAGTATAATAAACAGGCAGATAAGCGAAACTTATTTATCTATAATAGCTATCTACTCTTTATATTAACCTACTATAAGTTACTAAATTAGACTAATGCTTATAGGTAGCCGATCTAATTCCTACTACCTAAAGTTAGTAAGCTAATAGTATAGTATATAGTCCTAATCCTATCCTTTTACATCTAGCTTAAAGAAGAAGTTCTTATTTTAGAAGATATAATAGAGTACCTATAGTCCTAAGGCAGAGATATATGGACAGAGGATAAAATAATAAGAGTGCTAGTGTTAGAGACTAAAGTAACTATCTTAACGGCAATTAACGCGTAAAAATGGCGGTAGACGGCCATAGGGATTGGAATAAAAAAGTTTATAGGCCTAGATTATTAGCTAGACCTTAATCTACCTAAAGATGTTAATAATCCAAAAGACAGGCCCAGTGGTAGTTGTGGCGGCTATGCTATACCAGAAGTGTTTTATTGGCAGGCGTTATATAGGCCCTATATAGGAAACCAAGTATATAGGGGGATGGTTAATTTTCGCAATGGGCTTACTAACGCCGGGCTTTAGGAGTATCTTTAAGCAAGTTAGATATAGTATAGCCTATATAGAGATCTGGTCCAAACAGCTGCTAAAGAAATAAGGTAGAATAGGACAGCAAATAAGCATTATAGGGAAGGATCTAAAGCGGATGCACTTAATACCCCCCTAGCGAAGAGGATTGCCTATAGGAAGGCTCCACTGCGCCATAGACATTATTAGACAATAGAGGAGGCGGTAGCAGGGCTTTGAGATCTCTATAGTCCCTAAGCGTAGTATAAATCGGCTAAGCAGGAAGAAGCAATATAAGTAATATTGGACGGAGTAGGCCAAGTTGTTGCTATCTTAAGTACTAGAAAAGGGAAGAGCCTTCTATTTATACTTCTATCAATACTCCCTAGTGTAGGCATAATGGTAGTAATACTTCCCCTAATTAGCTTAAAGTAGGATATAATACGCTAGCTTGACTGCATAGGGCTTAGGTATAAAGTGTAGGAAAGTAAAGAAGACAAAGAATTTAGATATCTGTTAGTATTTATATTAGTTAACAAGGTAGTTAGCCCTACGTTTTACTCCTATCTTAACCAGCTTAAAGCTGGGAATAGGCTTAATAGGGTAATCTTTAATAAAAGTCACCTGGCTATAACTGTATATTAGTATTAGCTGTGGATAAAGCTAGTTAAATATTTAAGAAGTCTACGGTGTTAGTTTATCTATCTTATAGCTACATTACTGCCGACTATAGTCAATTAGTTTGAGTAGGGGATGCTACTATGCCAGCCCCGTATAATCCGGTTAATTATTAGCCTTTTTGATTTTATAGGTTAGAAACCTTTTAATTTATTAGCCAAGCATTTCCAACTAGGGGGTATAAAAGTAATGTTTTTATAATTAAATATTTTGTACCCTAAACCAACTCTAATTTGGATGCAATTTTAATAGGACCTATAGTTATATCTTGGCTACAATTCTACCAATTTAGAATTCCAAAATTCTATAATATATAGTCGCGATATATAGGGGAAAGTTATAGTTGTTTTGGTTTTAATAGGGGATAGAGAATTAGTAATTGGCTATTAAAGTTTACTAATCTACCCTTTTGTGTGCGCTAAAATTGCAGTGCCTACCAAACCCTTGTTGGCAACGCCAACCGCTAAAACTTTAAACATTGCTAGTATTTAGTCTATGGACACATAGAAGAGCATACATAATTTTTAGAAAGGCTTTTATAAAATGTCTATTTATTATATATATCTATCCAAAATTAATAAATAGGTAAGGAAGAAACATCTTTAATAGCTAAGGAAGAAATATCCTTAATAGCTAGTGCAGGATAACGCTTAAACAGTTAAAGTATATTGGAAAGATCTATTTCCTATAGTCGATTATCACTTATATCTTTAATAGGAAGAGAAGTGCGAGGTAGCTAACGGCCCGTTAATATATTTTATATAAACTTCTCTATTAGTCGACCAAACTTAATGGCGTCTGGGTAGAATTGCTTAATAAGCTTAAGAAATACCTTAAACACGCCTAATAAGAGCCGCTCCACAAAAGAATAAGGTACTTTAGATATAGAAATAAGAGTAAAGATACTAGAACTAAGTATTTCCTATATATAATACTATTAGTGGCCCTTGATAAGACACATTATAAAGTACCACTATTACTTACCAGACGGAGCCAAGGAGTTAGCTAGTAATAGAGAAGGCGTATCTATAGATAGGTAGAGTGCCTTAAAGAGCTGCTTCTTAACTAAAGACGCGTCGCTAATACCTCTACCCTATACGTTTAATTATATACGGTCTAGAAGTGCTTCTGCGTTTTAATAACAGTTGTAAAGGTATATAAGATAATAGTAGTAGAGAATCTCTTAAAGTATCCTAGTTGCTTTAATGCTGGCAATATTAAAGAAAGCCTTTTGGAAACCTAATAGCGCTATATTTACATTCTAGCTGCTAGAGCTAAAAGCAACTAAGGACTATAATAACAATTAAGGAGCGATCTGCCCATTTAAATCCACTATACTGTTTTTTCGCTAGTATGTAAGTATGGCCTTGATGTTTTTAACAGCCTTTCTACTACTAATAGCGCTTACCCTATAGACTAATGTAGATGCCTCTCGTCTACCTATTTCTATATAGTTAGCCTATTTAGCTAGCTAGCTAAGCTTCCTTTTGTTTTCCCATATATATATATCCTATATATTATCCTCCTTTTTAGTTATAAATATATCCAAAAGCCTATTCTCTAGCCTTCTACGCCTTTCCCTTTCTTTACATCTGTTTATATTACTGACCATTATAATATACTCTGGCTTTGGCGCGGCTACGTAGTCCTAAGCACGCTTTATAGCCGGTTAAGGTAGAGAAGAAGTATTAGATATAGGCCTTTTATCTCTATAATAGGCACTCTTATTGCTTGTGTCCTATACGCTATCCAGACCATTATTAATAATATCGGCCGTGGACCGAACCTATACTAGGCTACTATAGTCGCTATTATTCTTGCTAAGTAGTTAAGAGTCTAGAATGGCGTTATCTATATTAACCTATTTACGTTCCCATTTAAGCCTAGGTTTAAGTTGTGGAAGTACTTTAGGCCTATAGAACTAGTGGATTTACTATAACGCATCTTTTAGTAACTTTATAATAATTATAAGTGGCTTAGGGTTAGAGTTAGGCATTAAAAAGTTAAGAAATAGACGAAAATCAAGTTGGGCGCGTAAGCGACGGCAACGCATGTAATACGGCGCACGACGAAAATAAACGATAAGATAGGTGTAATCATATGCAACTTATAGCGGCGAAAAATATTATCGTATTTGTAGGCTCTATAATAATATCGCAGTGGATATATCGCAGGTGTAGTAGGCGGGCAGGTAATACTATGGAATTTTAATGGGGTGCCAAGAACATTAAATATACACAGCTCACAACACCACTTAATAATAAAGTATGACGCACGCACGGCCCATAGGCTGCTTAATAATAAAGTATAACAATATATGGGCTATAATAATAAAGCGTAACGCATGTATGGCCTATAACTAAGAATCCAATCGCTTAATAATAAAATGTGACGCAGTCGCGAAGATTTGGTGAACTAATAAAAAACTAGTTGCTTAATAATAAACTATAATGCACTGTTAAGCGAGATTATTGCCACGCTAAGAAGCCTTACTATTTCTTTATACATTATTGCCATATACTAAACCAGGTATGCCACATCCACAAAAGACTGTAGAAGAGATACTCTTTAACTATTAAAAACGAACCTGACGCTAGCGCGCATACAAAAAGAAAAAAGCAGGTTAGCTAAGTACAATTATACCTACTAATGCAATATACTAATACGCAACTAGACCAACTAAATATAATATATAAAAAAAGTGGTTAACCAAAGAAGTATACGTCTAGAGAGAATATCCTTGTAGTAGGCTAAGAGCGAATAAGGAAGTTTCGCGCCAAAAAGAAAGCTATATAAAGGAAAGAGGCTTAAAAGAGAGAGACTTAGAGGGAGTCTATAGGAGTTTAAGATATAGCTAGGCAAGGCGCTACTAAGACAAGTAGGTATGGGATAGGAATAAGAAGTAGAGGTAACTCCTCCTAAAATCCAATAGATTTTATAAAGGTAATACAAGTTGCTAGCTGGTAATATAGGCGGTAGAGTACTACGCGCTATTTTAGGTTCTTATGGCCTTATAGGTTGCTATAAGTTGTTAGCTGGCAACTTATACCGCATATTCTAGCAGCGCTTGTAGTAACTAATAACTTAGGTATAATATATAAAGCCACCCGAACTGCTATTAAGGCAGAACTATAAAACCAGCTAAGGATTAATATAGTAAATATAGACTCTTGGCTATACATAGAATCCAATTACTGTACTATTATTTATAATATTGTCTTTATCTTTATAGTCTGCATTATGGTAGAGGTATAACTAGGCTTATTTAGGGTAGCTCGCTAAATCCATTATATATATTCCTGTTACGCTAGTTTCTTAATTACACCTAAGCCTACTATAATTACTCTTTTATTTTAAAAGACTTTATTTCTAACCGTTTATTTCTATTATTATATTGCTAAAGCCCAGTACCTAGAATAGGCTGCTTAATATTAGGAGAGAAGATGGATCTAGGTTTGCAATATAATTGGTATATAAATAATATACTAATATGTCTTGCCAGACAATCTAACCACTAATAAACCAACTACCTAAACCTTGCCTTAATGGGGTCGGCCTAGGGTTAACAAGGCTCCAGAGTAGAAACGGGCTGAGGCGGCGGAGCGCGCCAGAAAGTATCGCAGTAGGAAGAAAGAAAAGAATAAGAATAATTAAAGGGAGGTAAAAGGAAGTGTTGGGGATATAGCAGCTAGTGGCTGTACAGCTATCAGCGATTAAAGAGCTAATAGCGGAATTAGGCCTAGTGAAATCCAGGCTAATACCGGCGATGCTATGGAGGAGCTACAGCGGTAGTTAATAAACGTTATAGTTACAGGCACACAAGATAATATAGCCAGTAGAGCTACTATAGAAGAAGCCAACAATGCTAATAAAAGCCTGGAGGGGGAAGGGCAAATAGGCATAAGTATAATATCTATATAGTACCCCTACGCGTAAACGCTAATTGGTAAATATAGGCGCCTCTTCACAGTTGCCCTATGTCTATAATGCCGCAGTTAAACACGGGATAGCGATGGATAAAGAAGTTAGTGGTAAGGAAGCTGTTCCTAACGTAAATTAGACTAGCGCTTTAGACAACACCCCTATAGACTATAACGACTACAACTATAACTATATGGAATACAACGACAATATATATAATGGCTATAGCGATTATAACGACTATATAGATAAGACACTGTTACTATTAGCTAGTAACCCTAAGGACCTTAAAGACTAATTTTTATAGGAACCGCGTGGCGAACTACAACAGAGGGCTCTAGAAAAAGCAGCCATAGCGCTAGACAATTTATTTTACGAAAGGTGTATATATAGTATATATAATATGCCTAAGTGCACGGTTCCATTTAATGTAATACAGCCGAGCCTAATTACGCTATAGATAAAGAAGGTTATTTACTACACGAGTTAAGATAGGACTGGGAGAGTTATATTAGCACCGCTAGCTTTAAGAGATCGGCCTTATACGCATTAAATATCTAAAGGCCACAGCCGTTACTGCCATGGCGGAAATTATTAGCTGGCGGGACGGATAATATCCTAAAGCTAAGCTTTTGCAAATTGGAATATGGCGTTTCTTACACTATCTAGCGCCGATGGGATGTTGACAGCTTTATTGCCCGGGCGACTATATTAGCGGTCCACTAAGGAGGCTTTAGCTTAAACTTTAAACCCTAATTTCTAAATATTATTAAGTAAAACTAAAGAGTTTTTATTTAAGGCTACCAAATCCACAAGCTTAAGTAAATCCATCTTAGCCGTAGACTTCTTGCTGCCGGCTTTAACTATAACTACTATATTGTCTTCCCGTATATACCTTAATCTAAAACAACACAACTTAAAAACAAAGTACTATCCATCTGGATTGACCGCGTTATTATCCCCGCGCTAAAGCGTGCCTATCCGACTGATGTTCTGTACTACTTACCGCGCAGCTACCTACACGCAGATGGGAAGGCCAACGTAAAGTATAAGGTGTTTATCTCCTTAACTAGAATTGCGATGGACGTGAAATACCTAATTTTAGAAAAATACCTTAACAAACTCTGGTTTGAAATCCTAGAGGGTGCTAATAACTTTATAGGCAAAGGCAGGGTGGTAGTAGATGCGTTTAGCAAGCCTTTCTTGGTTATATCTTTATATAACCTAAAGCTATTGATAAAAGAGGACACATGCGCTGCTATATATAAGGGCTTCTGTACGCATCTTAACTAGTGCTTCTATATAGACGCTAGACAATTCGCGTAGGACAATTACTAGCTAGATCTTGGAGCCGAGGACGTACCCTATAATAACGGCCGTAGTATTACGCTTTTACGGAAAACTTACTGCCTAGACAATTAGGCCGATTGTCTATCCTACCCTAATAGCAAATCCCTCCGCACTAGAATTAATCGCTACCCTTAGACCTACACTCGTGATGCTAGCAATATAAGCGTTAAGCTTGCCGAAACGAACACCCTCTAAGCACTCGGTGGTATCGCATATAGTAAGGCGTATAATGTTTACAAAGAGGCATTCTTGACTCCGCTAAAGGACTACGGGCCGTTCCAGAATAAAGACTTCGAAGTACTAGTATACTCAAGCGAGTTCCTGGAGAAATGGTATAGATTTAACTCCAAGTTCTAAGGCGAATATAATAAATAGAAGAGAGCGAATCTACTCGCTATATATAAAGCTATAAAATAGCGATTAACCGAGTTACTAGAGTTATCAAAGAACGAATCTTATGGCATTAGACAGGAATACCGCATAATATAGAAATAATTCAGAACTATTAAATGTATATATAGGCTATTCGAGTTGCTAGCTAGCAACTTACCTACTAACTAGCCTTCTTATATACTATACTGGATCCTACCTACGCGCCAAGTTAATGACTTTGTTACGGCTAATATTAGTCATTGGGTTCACTGCCTTAAGGCAATTATTATAACCGCCGACGCAGCAATAAACGGTTCTATTACTACCCCACAAGAGGAGCAACTAGTTAATAGGGTAATAGTATTAGCTCTTATCTATATCCTTTATATAGTCTACAGTGCCGGCCCTGCATTTTATGGCGCCGTTTAGCGTAAAGGAAAGAGAAAACCGGTCTAAGAAGACAACCGCGACAGCCTTTTAGATATTAGCGACTAATCTCTTTTAAAAAGTAGTAACTCCAAAAGCTTATCTACTAATTCTCGCAGTTTATATAAGTCTTATAAGCGCATTGGCCTTAATATTAAAACATATATAAGCAAATATGGGCTCGCCTGGTTCCCGCGGGATATAGTTAAATGGGACTTAGCCGTGCCTGTATTTAAACCAGAGCTGCTTAAGCGCCTAGAGCTGGTAAACAACGCCTTTCTAAAGTCATTTCCCAGGGCCAAGACCGTAAAACATAAGATGGTTAATAAAAGCACTACTCTAGGCGTTATTCGCCTGCTTATTTAGTCTAGTATAACCGTTAACAAAGGAATAGAGGCGGCAGTAGAGCTTGCAGTATAATTATACATTTAAGAAGTTATATCTATTATGGCCTAACGCTAGAATAATAGCAAACGAACTTCTAGTATAAAGTTTAAAGAATATATAAATTAGGCCAGTCTAACTAAAGATGAAGCGTCTAGCCTATAGGGGCTATCGCGTAAAATGGCCTAATGGCTTAGTGGCGTAACTAAATTGCGTCTTGCCTTATCGCGACCTTATAAAGATAGTACAAACCCTCGCAATAGAGCCGCAATCTTTGCTAGGCACGATATAGGACTATAGGCAGACAAGCTTTATACCCTCTTTGCTTTGGACGACAAGAGCACCAAGCTAAAACAAGGTTGGGCCGGCTTAAATTTCCGCTAACTAACCCGCCAACTCCACGTATTAATTATTAATAAGTGTGGGAGCCCTCAAGGAGACGCGTTTATAGAGACTGTACGCATAGTTGCCGCTTGCGTACTCTGGGTTATCCCCTAATACAACGCCGGTAAGATTTTGGTTATATATAATTCTAAACTAGAACATACCGACGCGACCTAAGCGAAGATTAATACCATAAGCGTGTTTAAACGCATAAACTGAATTACCGTATAGGCCAATAAAGAGTACTTTCAGAGTCTTTAGGACCTTAAGGAATATTTCACTAAGCCTAATAACGTGCCTTTAATAGGGCGTAGGATAACTCGACTCTAGAAGCGCATTAAATGGGCAATAAGTCCGTTAAACCTACGTGTTTATTACAAGAAAAACGAGCGGATATTACCCCTAGATCCGGCCCATATTAACATTAGGTTATACTTGGACCATACCGCCTAAATGCAATAAGTAATTCAACTTACCACAAGCTAAAGACTAATTGGTGGCAGATTACCTACTAGCTTAACATCTTTAAACCGCTGAAGTACTTTTGGTCCAAGTAGTAAGACTATAGACAGTAAAGAGTAGGGAAGCTGCTAGTTGGCAACTTACAGTCCTCTAGGATTGAGTTCTACCGGGATATTAACGGTAGGACAAAAAGGCTTAGGTCTATTACTGGAATTGGCCAAGTTGCCAGCTAGCAACTTACCCAATATCTTTAAATAGTTATATATAATGAGTAAATATTTATAACCAAAATTATAATAACTATAACAATGTATACCAGTGGTAATAGTGTAATAATAGCGGTAATAGTATAAGAGTAGCGGTAATAGTGTAAAAGTAGGGGTAAGTACTTTTGGTCTAAGTGGCATGACTATATACTATATACCCCAGATAGTAAAGAGTAGGGAAGTTGCTAGTTAGCAACTTGTAGTCCTCTAGGAACAATACTGGAGTTAATATTAAGTGTTTATCTAACTAAGGGGTAGTTGCCTTAGTAATTGCTAAGCATTCTACTAGAAGCTCTTTAGCTTTTCCTTACATAGATAGAAATTTGGCTAGAATTCTATACCGCTTACCCTTTAGAGCTAGTTGTGCTCTCCCATTATATAGTAGGTAGCTATATCTTTAATATATTATAATCTAAAAGGTGTTAGGTATATCTGCTATTATCTATTATAATAATAGCCTATCTATATTATAGTTATTGTAACGCCCTAAAATCTAATAAAGAAGAAATAATCTAATTAGTAATAGATATGCTATGATATTGTTGCCGAGTTTAAATACGCTAATAAACACGAACAAGCTAGAGAGGATAGGCTGAGATTTAAGCATATTACAAGATATACAACTGCTTTACAAAGTCCAACCAGTATTTTATGTCCTCTAGCTTTAAGAGACTGCGAATATGTTCTACAGGAGGATGACCCTAAAGAGAACTGTTCTGAATGCAAAGGAGAGACGCCTCCAGAAACACCATAGTATTACGGTACTAATAGAAAACGGCAGAAGGTAGATTTACGGCAGAGAACAGTAGAATATAGTAGGTAGTTATAATTACGTAGCTAGAAGATTATATAAATCCTACTTAAGTAGCGCTACTATTCTTTACCTTATAAAGGCTTAGGTAATAAGAACTAAATCTATTAGTAGCCTTTATATAAAGATTCTTAGGAGTTGCTAAAGCCCTAAGGTACTAGTGTCCTATATCCGCAATATCCGGCTAGGTTTTACTGGGTTCTATTAGAACCGTAATACTTTTCTTTCTTTAGCTTTAAATCCTTGTTAATAGATAATTTATTATATAGACTTTCTAGAAATAAAGTGTTAATATAATTAATGTAGTTTACGAGTAAGTTCTTACGCTATAATTTGATTTCTTTCTCTTATTTTAGCTATAATTTGCTGCTCTCGCTTAGATCCTCCCTAATAGTATATAGTATAGTAAGATCTAGCCTGTTAAATCAACTTTGGCTTAGCAGTAAAGATCCTATATATATTAATAAATAAGCTAGTAAGAGTAATTTAATATTTTACCATTTACTGTTATTT
>Ga0307507_10005815_pt1 | contig 19776 bp, 4 predicted proteins | sample 7_EM_MG_FD_207223 | JGI IMG/M metagenome (GOLD analysis project Ga0307507, IMG submission 207223) | Populus trichocarpa ectomycorrhiza microbial communities from riparian zone in the Pacific Northwest, United States - 7_EM | ecosystem: Host-associated > Plants > Roots > Unclassified | place...
TCAAAACTCACCAAATTTACACTTTAATATCTCAACAACCACTTAATAATAAATTCTAATAATTTAGATTTGGACTTTTATATACACCCTACAGCCTTTATTAAAGTTGCATAGGAATTAATTAAGTAGTTTTTAAGATATTATAATTTATTATAATTTAGGGGCCAAAATAAAGCTAAATTACTATATCTTAAAAACCACTAAACTAATTACTATGCAACTTTAATAGAAGCTGCAAAGTATATATAAAAGTCTAATTCTAAATTATTAGAATTTATTATTAAGTGGTTGTTAAGATATTAAAGTATGAATTTTCTAATTTTTGGTGAGTTTTAAGGTGGCTAGCTTGGGGGTATGGCCAGCTTGGGGGTGGATTACGTTAAGTCTATAGGAATCATATATTGCATTTTTATAAAATAGTTAACTACTACTATAATATTTATAAACCCGTTACTACTAGGCAAGTTAACTATAAAGTTAATTAAGATATCGCGCTATCTTTATATTGGGATTAGTAGTGGTTAAAGTACCCCTTATTTCTTTATATAAGAGGTCTTTCCACATACGCATATCCTATATACTTAAACGTATTTTTATATATAGTTATATATTATAGGCCAGTAATATACTTATTAAACGATCCCATAGGTCTTTGTATAGCTAGGATATCCTACTATAGGGGGGTTGTGTATAAATTTAAGTATTTTAAATTATAAGGGTTTGGAATTTGGAACTACTATCTTCTGTTAATAGTATAATCAATTATTTTAAATTTCGCATTTGGCGAGTGTAATATCCTTATACTATCATTTTCTAATTTAAATCGCTTTTATTATATCTATTATCTATATATTGTTCTTATATTTATATTTTATTAGCTTATTAATTTCTATTTCCTATTTATTAAATTCTAATTTATTTCTATTAAGTTCTATATTTAGAAATATAGGGCGTAGTTTCTTAAAACGTTTAGGAGGCAGTAAGATTTATAATTAATTTATAATCCGTTTATCTAAAGCGTTTACAGGTAAGTCCTATAATTATTATATTAATATATTAGGCTTTTAATTAAGTTTACCTAGTTAGTATATAATCTTAAAGTTAAATTATAAGAGGTATTTGGTCCAACAAATTTGGCGCTATATTAATTGCTTTATAGTTATAAAGTACTACAGATTCTTATAGTCCGTTAATACGCATATTAGAAATAACAATTCTTTAAGCTTAAGACACTATTATTTAAAGCATCTAACAATTGCAAGCAGTTCCTTATTATATATCTTATAGTTTAATTTATTAGGGGCAAGTTTTTAGAAGAAAAAGGCTACTGGACGTAGTTCGCCATTCTTATTATATTATAATAATACTCCCTTTAGCGCATAATCTAACAAATCCGTTTTAATAATATATTTAAGGTTAGTGTCGGGAATATATCACGTGTCGCCGCGGCACTAGCGTGGCGAGGAGCCTTAAGCTCCTCGCCCTTCCTTATTACAAGAATCAATAAGCTTTTAACTAACATCACTATAACCTACTTGAGTAGTTGTTATTGGTGAGTTACCCTGTGTAACCAACACTAATCAGTGGTTGAACACACAGTTAACTACAGACCAGCTAGGTTTTCGAACAGAAGAGACAGTCTCGTGTAGGGGTGCTATATACGCTCATATGGAATGGATCCCGGCGATACTGTGCTACCTTAGACTTACGGAAAACTAGTAATAGAAGTGTTACTGAGTACTAGGAGATACCAAGTTGTGTCTATTACGCAGAACAACCACGTTTACGAAGATTTGGTCGAGTACTTTAGGTCAGAAGTGTCACTAAACCTAGGGTCCTAAGTTAACGTCCAAAACACGTCAAAACAACCATCTTAATACCTTTGGTGTACCGTCGCAGACTATAGAATCATAATCACTACCTAACTACACATTAAACAACCTTTATTTCCCTTAATTTTTATTAAAATACATCAAACAATCTTTAATAATAGCTATTATAGCGTTAACCTACCCAAAGAAGTATAAGGACGACATTAACCCAGAAATATAGAAAACCGCCATAATTAATTCTAAAGATGTTAATTAACAAGACTTAAACGGATTCTTATTATACCGTATAGTACACTATAAAGACAGCAAATACAACGACACTATGCTATGGTACTATATAAAGGAGGACTTTGTTAGATAGATAAAGGAAACATAGGCTCCTGCGAATAAGGATATTGTATAGGACTTCCATAACTTCCTATAAGAGAATGGAGTGTTTATACCTATAGATGGGGGTGCTATTAGAGATAATATTTAGGAGCAAGTTATTAATGTAAAAGAAGAGCACGAATGGACTCTATAAGAGATTAAGCACTAACTACGCACTATAAGGAAGCTTAATTCATGATAGAACCTAAGTAATACACTATTAGAGACGCTTCTACCTCTATCTTTAACTCCCCTGTATTAACCAATTCAACCCGCAACTTTAACTACTGCTCTTTAGCAAGCATAAGATCTCCCTGCTTTGTAATCTAATAGCCTTTAGACCCTACCGACTAGACCTACATCCCTACTGCAGCCTATAATGTAACTCCCACCTCCTCCATCTTAATCTTAAATCGGAGGCAGTTCCAAATTGCTTATAGAGCTTGCGAAGCTCTATTGGGATTAGGAGAAGAAGTTTGGCGGGGAATTATATAATATTCTTAATTTAAAACTATGCATCTTTTATAACTGTTGCTAGAAGGTAGGAATAGAGTCTAATAAATACTATAATACCTATTCCGTTATGCTTAAGGGCCAAGCTAGTACCTTCTATTATGATTGTTTGGTAGGAAAAGGATACAATTTTAACCGTATAATATATAAGTTAAGATGCCACTTTAAAACAGAAGAGAATAAGTAGTAGTATATATTAGAATAGAGAGAGACTACCTTTCTAAGGATTATTGCTACAAACCTAGGTATCCCTCGGCTTAATTATCTTTAAAAGCTCTTTAATTAACTTTAAATAATTTAGCGTGGTTTATCCAAATTATATTAAGAGGATTTTAGCCTATATAATTAAGTTATTAGCGTATACTAAGGCGTTAAAGAATACAACCTTACTCTCTTTAATCCTGCAAATACTTATAAAGGAGTGTGTGCTTAATTAAGATCTTCTATTAGCACCGCTCTACGCTCTTAAGAAGTATAATAATTTAACGCCTAACTCTAACCTACTTTGATTAACCCGCCTAACTAATATAATTATAACTAGACTGATTAAATATATAGTGGCCGTGGTAGGCAATACGGTAGAGGGTACAATTAACGACTATAAGGTAAAGGTGGAGGTCCTTATAGAGGTTCATTCCGAAGTAATTACCAGAAGAAGTGCTATATTTGTAAAAAACCGAATTGCTAGTTAACTAGGCATTCTCTTAATAAGCGAAAGGAGGCATATAATAAGTTTCGCCAGAGTACAAGAAATGTTAGAAATTATAAAATTACTACGGCCTACTTTTAAAGCTTCCTGGTTTAATATAAAGGCGTAAAGGATCTTAAGGGTGAGGTTAATAAGGCCAAACAGCTTCTTATAGATATAGAAATTAAGGACTACTTTCCCAACCAATACTTTACTAAGTATGGTAAGGTAGATGGTATATAAACTATTACTATTCTTAATAACTAATCCACGCTCTATGCTATCACAAAGTTAAATATCTTTAATAAGCTAAAGGAGAGTTCTACATTCTTCTTTAATAACAGATACTCGGCGAACGTCTTCTATAGTATTATGCTAGATACTGGAGCCGCAGGAGTATCTATAATAGGAGAACCTTAAGTTTGAGCTCTTTAGTAGCTTAATAGCTCTATTCAGATTAACCAATTAACGGCAGGCCAACATATAATTCGTTTTAGCAAGGGTACTATAATCTCTCTCGGCATAATTAGGGTTAAAACCCCCTTAGGGTATATTATCTTTTATATTGTTCTCACAAATACCCTATTTCTATTTTACATTGGAGATATAGACAAATTAGGCGTTAAGCTTAATAACCTTAAGAATATACTCATTTAGGGAGATAATTGGGTGCCTATTATACGCAAATAGGGTTACCCCTAGTTGCTCCTTTATTAACTAGAAAAGAGCGTTGCTTAGAGCCACTTAACCAAGTTAGAGCTATATTAACTATATCATTATTTTAGCCACCTATCCGTTTACTAATTACTTAGGGTTCTTCAGCGAGTAGGTTATAAAGTTGAGGTTAAGGCAATTAAATATCTTATAAAGTACTACCATCACTACTAAATGAACTAGAAGTCCCCTAGCTGATTTAAGTTCACCCTTAAAAATAACTACGACTTTAACTTCTATATTACTATTGATGTTATATATCTCAGCAGTAAGCTAGTACTTTAAGTTATTAACTTCTTAACCTCCTTCTAAGCCGCATGTTTCTTAAAGGATATATCAGCTAGGAATACATAGGATACTCTTTAATTGTGCTAGATTAATATCTACCTAGGACCCCCTAATTAAATCGTTTATAATATAGGAAAGAACTTCTTATCTACGGAGTTTTAGTAATAGGTAAAGGCAATGGCAATTAAGGTTAAGGAAGTCCCTATTAAGGCATATAATAGTTGTTACAGACGCTTTAAGTACGATGTTATGACTACTTAGAGAAGAGTCGGTGGAAGCTAGTTGGTTGATATAGGCACGGTCCAGGATGGAGCCGGTAGAGCTATGTAACAAGGAAGTGGTAACTGAGGTTATATAATGCGCTCTATAAGGTCTATAAGGTCTATAAGGTCTGTTACGTACCTTACGTACCTTACGTACCTTACGTATAAGAGAGGATTTCTTAGGAGTACGGTTGTGTATTTAAAGGACCTTAGTCCCTACTATAGATAGTTCTCTCCTTGTAGTAAATCTCAGAATATAATTAAAGTTAATCTATTAGGCAACTACTTTACTAGTTATTATTATGTTGTTGATTTGTTCTTACCTATATACCTAGCCCAATAATAGGACCCACCGTAGTTCCTACTACAAGGTTCTATTACACATTTACTACTAAGGTTATAGTATTGAATAAGATCGAACAACATGCTACCCAAAGCACTAGTTATAACGGCGTTAATGGCAGCCACAACCTTAGGACTAGGAGATATTAGTATAGCAGATATGGACTCTTAAGTGGTTACGCGAGGTCAGTTATAGGAAATGGTTAATCACTTATAAGATAATAATAGGATACTTAAAGAACGCATTAATGGAATTAGAGTAGTAAAAATTAAGCTACCTTTAATTAAATGGTTCTTAGGAGAGAAGTTAAAGCTTAAGGGATTTCTTACGCAAATGCACTTTAAGGTTATACAGAAAGGAGCGAAGTTAGCAATATTGTTGGATTAAATAGCCTATGCAGGATTGTTCCTAATAGGAAGGGCACTTGAGTGGTTTAAACTATACCTTACGGAAATATAGGCTAATGGCATGATAACTACTAACCAGGACGTATGGTATATATTTACCAGTTAGAACGGGTTTGTAGAATAACTAACGCAGATATTTAGAGATTTGGAGGCTATAACTATAGCAGAACGGAAGCTTTAGAACTTAGTATAACGCACTTTAGCAATTAAGTATATAACACAGTTTTAAACACTAGCTATATAGGTTAAGTAGAATAATAGGGCGCTTATAGCACAGTATAAATAGGGACTTAAGGCTAAAGTCTAGGACGTAATTATCCTAATGGAGGATGTGGATACTCTAAGAGAGTTAATAGACCAGTTAATAAAGATTAATAATAGGATCTATTAAAGGGAATAAGCTAAGAAAGGGTAAGACAGAGTTCTATAGTTATATAAGGCGCAGAGTACGCAACAACAGATATAGAGTTAAAAACTATAGAATAGCGTAGAGCTAATAGACTTAAGTGGTACTAAAGAAACCTAAAGATGGGAAAAGAAACTATGGAAACCTAGAGGTTAAGGATTAAGTAATTAAAGGACCTAGGAGTAAAGGCTAAACTAGGGATTTTAGTAGTAGAAGACGTTTAGGCGGACTCTATAGCAAGAAAAATGGTTTAAAGATGGGGCTTGCATAAATTGCAGAAAATAAGGTCATTTCGCTAGAGACTATAGAGGTGGTTAGAGTAACTATATAGTAAAGGGAACTAGGCTAGTAGACGGCATATATATATAGAGGGACGACAATGCACTATAAGGAATAAAAGAGTGTTTAATTAACAGTTTTGTGTATTATTACAATAACGCATACTAAATTTATAAGGACGCTAAGTATGGCGCAAGCTATTAGCTATAGGAGCTATTATTATCTAAGTTTAGAGGAACTAACAAACCAGCTTATAGATTGGATATTAAAGATAATAAATTTAATATAGGCGAAGTATTTACCAATGACAAGGCAATAAAGGCAGCTTACTAGGAGTATATAAACCTTAGAGAAGTTGAAATAGAAGTAAAAACTAAGACCATTACAGAATAGGGATTAGTAATGGATATTATAATACTATTAGATATAATTTCTATCACTTTATAAGACGATAGAAGTAATATTTAGAAGAAACTAAGTAAGCAGAGGACTACTAATACTAGTTTATTACTTAATAAAGGTAAAGGGCTATAGGCTTAAGATTTTTAAGAAGAGATATAAGAAGCTTAAGATTCTTAAGATAAGATGAGATATACCTAAGGACCCATAACGGACGAAAACTAATAGGAAAGGGTAGTGACTTAGTTTAGTAATAAACAAACAAGTATAGGACGCAAGTTTAAGAACTATAAGTTTAGGGAATGAATAAGAATGTTAATAATCCTAGGTAAACGCAGTGTTTAGCCTAAAGATTAAACAGTTAATACTAGGGTTAAAAAGTAAGATAACTATAAAGATCTAGCTATAAGACGCAGAAAACAAGAAACTATAGATAAGTTTAGAATAAGAATTATTATATAGCAAGAGTAAAAGCTAGACAAGAGATTAGCTATGCTAGGTTATATAAGGGACAGAGCACCTATATAAAGAGTTACTAATAGGCTAAGTATAGGGATACCTAGGGCAAAATGGTTAAATAAATTGGAATAAGAAGAGGATCTAGGTATCCTAACTAGGTTTAAAGAAAGACATACTAAAGGATGTTATGATGTAGTAATAACAAGGTACTTTCTAATAGATAGACTATATACACTAAACCAGTTGTATGGAAAGTGGTATAGATAATAACATAATAATAAATAGGAAGACTTTTATATATAGCTAGATAAAAAAGTTATCTAAAACTAACCTATTACAGAAAAATGTATAAGTTATATTAAGGGAGTGTTAATTATAATGTTAAGGAACCTAGAGAAAGGATCTAGGGACTAGAGAAGTAAGTAACAAATCTTAGTACCCGTAGTAGAGATACTAGTGGTTAGGTCAACTAGGTATAGGTTTAAACTTAAGGATAAAGATAAACTAAGAGTTAACCTAAAATATGTAGCGTATTATACACTATCGTGGATAGCTTGTATAGATGACATATATAATATGTATAGAGCACTAAAAGATAAGAACCAGAAGTACTTAATAAGGATATATTAGGCACCAGAGGAAAAATGGTTTAAAAACGCTAAGTATATATATAGATGGCACCCAGTAGAAGTATAAGGTTAAGGGGACTTAACACTTTAACCAGGAAGATTCCTTACGGAAGAATGCCTAGATAGATAATAGTGGTGGGAGTGCCTAGAGAACACTTGTCTATAGCATATAAAGAAAAAGAAATAAACTAAGTATTAGCTAAGGTTAGATTAAGTATAGGTAGGATCTAGCAGCTAATAGTTAGGAAAAGGGGAGGTATATAGGATTAGAGGGAACTAGTATTAGAGCCTTAAACCCTTAAAGGAATTTAAGGTTAACACCTAAATTTATAAGCTAAATGGTAAAATTAATAGTTTAAAGTGTTAGTAGATAGTGGAGCAACTAGGAACTATATGTCACCAAAGGTAGTGGAAAGGATAGGGTTACCATATAAATAAAAGGAATACCTGTATCCACTTATAATAATTTTAGGAGATTAGATAGCCTATAGAGGAGGCATTATTAATCTTAAAATAGGACCTATTTAGTTAACTATTAAAGGAAGACCAGTTAGAATGTTTTTTAATATCCTACTATTATGACAGGACAAGGCAATACTAGGAATGCCTTGGTTATAGGAGTATAATCCAAAGATTAATTGGGTTATAGGTTAGGTTAATATTAAGAATACTTAATAGCGCAAAGTGCGATAGTAAACCAAGTTGGTATAGTACCAAGTTGGAGCAATATATGAAGAGACTAAGCGAGGCTTAAGTTATGTACTAAAGAGATACCATAAGTATAGAAAAAAGTTATAGTTACTAGAAAGTAAAAAGCTGTTAAAGTATATAGTATAGGACTATAAAATAGAATTAGAAGAGGGAATAAGTCTAAAGTTCTTTCTAATTTATAAGCTTACTGAAACGGAGTTAGTAGCGCTTAAGGAGTTTGTTTAGGAGAACTTATATAAGGGATATATCAGACCATTACAGTTATCGGTAAAATATCCAGTACTATTTATCCTAAAGAAAAATAGAAAACTTAGGATGTGTATAGACTATAGACAGTTAAACAGCATTACTAGGAAGGATAGGTATCCTTTACCCTTAATTAGTAAAATCTAAGACAGGATAGGTAATGTAAAGATCTTTATAAAGATAGATCTGAGATGGGTGTACTATTAGATTAGGATTAAGGAAGGCGATAAATAGAAGGCAGCCTTTAGGTTAAAGGAAGGGCTGTATAAACTATTAGTTATGCAATTTAGGCTTATAAACACACTAGCGACATTCTAAAAGCGAATTAATAGTATATTAGGAGAACACCTAGATGAGTTTATTATAGCATACTTTAATAATATTATTATCTACTTAGAAAACGAGGAAGAATATAGAGAATATATTAAATGGGTCTTAAAGAGACTATAGAAAGAACAGATGCTAGTAATAATTAAAAAATGCGAGTTCTTTACAAAAAAAACCAATTTTATAGGATTTATTATTAAACTAGGAGGGATTAGCATGGACCTAAAGAAAATTAAAGCTATAGTAAGTTAGCAAGAACTAGAGAATGTTATATAGTTAAGGTTATTTTTAGGGTTTTGCAACTACTATAGGAGGTTTATAGTATAGTGGTTAAAAAGTATTAAGCTATTTATAAGACTAATAAAGAAAGAGGAACTATAGGTTTAGGGTAATAAATAGAAGGAGCTATTCTAGGAGCTTAAAGAGTTATTTACCTAAGAACTAATCCTTAAGATCTATTAACCAAAGTTAGAAATAGTTATTAAGATAGATATATTAGACTTTACACTAAGAGTATATTTACTATAGAAGCACCAGGACGCATGGCACCTAGTAGCATACTATAGTTGGAAGATAACACCACCAGAGTTGAACTATAACATCTATAATAAGGAGTTGTTAGGTATAGTTACAGCACTTAAGGAATAGAGAGCATTCTTATAAGGCATAGAAAAACCATTTATAATTAAGATGGACTATAAGAACCTTATAGGATTCCTAATAATAAAGGAACTCAACCAAAGATAGGTTAGATGGGTGGAAATGCTTATAGAATACTATTTCAAAATTTAGCATACTAAGGGAACAGATAATGTATAAGTAGACGCTCTAAGTAGAAAGGCTAAACTATAAAGTAATAAAAAGCTATTAGGAGCTTTATTACGAAGGGATTAAGATAGATTGATTAGGTATAATTATCTAAAGATTATAGCAACTAAAGAAAGTTAGATCCATAAATTACTAGAAAGTAATTGGATATAGAAGATCTAAGAAGTATAGGTAGAGGATTTAAACTTAGAGCAATATAAAAATAGAGAAGCAATATATGTGCCTAAGTCTATTATAGAAGAATTTGTTAAGGAATTCTATAAGGGAACAATATAAGGATATAACGGAGCTATAGGCTCAGTGTTAAGGCTTTAAAAGGAGTATATTATTTAAGGAATTTGGGGACTAGTAAGACAAGTTATAAAAGAATATCTAGATTGCTAAAGGAACAAACTAGTAAGGTATAAGCCGTATAGAGGGCTACAACCTGTTAAGATACCAGGAAGACTATAGGAAGTTATATTATAGGACTTTATTATTAAGTTACTAAAGTTAAGAGATCCTATTATAGGACAAGATTATAATATGATCTTAGTAATAGTAGACAAGCTAATAAAGTGGGGATACTTTATAGTATGCACTAAAGAGATATTAGCAAAAGATGTCGCTAGAATCTATATAAAGGAAGTATTCGCAAGATACAGAGCACTAGATAAGATTATATTAGACAGAGATCTAAGATTTATAGTAGTATTTTGGGAAGTGTTTCTAGCAGAATAAGGAGTTCGCGTAGCAATATCTACAGTATATTATCCGTAGACGGACGGATAAACGAAAAGACTAAACTAGACACTGGAACAGTATCTAAGACATTATATTAATTACGCATAGAATAATTAGGTATTGTTATTACTAGTTATATAGTTTATATACAACGCAACACCATAAGAAGAAATAGGGATATTACCATTTAAGGCGAATTACGGATATAAACTAAAAATGTTATTATCGCTATATTAAGTAAAAAAGACAAGTAGCATAGCTAAATAAAGAATGGAGACGTTAATAAATCTTTATAAAGACCTTAAGGAAACAGCTAAACTAGTACAAGAATGAATAAAAAGGTACTATAACGCTAAGAGATCTAAGGGACCAGATCTTAAGGAGGGAGATAAAGTGTAGCTACTACACAAAAATTTTAAAAGTTAATAACTAAGTAAGAAGTTAGACTATATTAGACTAGGACCTTTTAAAGTCAAGTAAAGAATTTTATTAGTTATATATAAGTTAAACCTATTAGCCAAAATAAAGATCTACCCTATATAACATATTGCAATGCTAGAGCTAGTATATAGGAATGTTGAGCCACCAGTCTATAAGGCAGACACGTACAGAGGACAAGAGGAAGATAAATAGTAAATTTTGAAGATTATTAGTCACAAGGACGTAGACGATGAAATATAGTATAAAGTAAAGTAGATAGGCTATAATAAGACTACCTAGGAACCACTAAGCAACCTAGAGAACGCTATAGGAAAGGTAAAGGAGTATTAAAAGAAAGTAGGTTAGGGAGTGTTAAAAAAGGATTGCCAAAGAATAAGTTACCTAAGGGGGACCTAAGAGGAGCAATTGCTAAGCTACTTGGAGTTGTTTCCCTTATAGGAGGAGAGCCAGTCCTTTTGTTACCTAGCTTGTCAAGACCCTGTTAAACAAGCCTCCACTCCTTAGAACGGACCTTCTTACGTACTTTCTTAAGACAAAGAAGATAGGTAGAGGCCAATAGACGGGCTTTAAGGGCACGCTGTTAAGCAGCTATAGCCTCCTACTCTGCTTCCCGCGAATAATAAAGTTTATCCAAGGCGCTTAAGAGCTCACTGTTAAGTTTTGCAGTGGTAGATTAAACATAAGACCCTATAACAGGTTAGTTAGGGAACTAGAAGACTATTAAGAGTTATAGGACGCGTATATTTAGCGTTAGAAACCAAACAAATGTTGCATAACAATTAAATGTTTGACTTAGTGCACTCTGAGTAGGAAGAGGGTTGTTAGGATAAAGGACTTGCTAGTATAATGCATACTAACCCCTCTTTCGCATAACAAGAATATAGAGATAGCATAACTTCACTAAGCAATAGTATGGCAGCTATAGTACGGGCACGTTATTAGAACAAAGAAGAAGAAGATGCTTTAGGTATAATAAGTAAGGATATTAACCAGATTAATTAGACGGACATTATACCTCTAGTAGATAACTTAGAGATGTTAGGAATCTTTAAGGACGAAGATAAAGAGGAGGGAGATAGTGTTACGGACGCTTTAAGTATAATGTTATAACTACTTAGAGAAGAGTTAGTAGAAGCTAGTTAGTTAATATAGGCACGGTCTAGGATAGAGCCGGTAGAGCTATATGATGAGGAAGTGGTAACCAAGGTTATATAACGCGCTCTGTAAGGTCTGTAAGGTCTATAAGGTCTGTCACGTACCTTATATACCTTACGTACCTTATGTACAAGAGAGGATTTCTTAGGAGTATGGTTGTGTATTTAAAGGACCTTAGTCCCTACCGTAGATAGTTCTCTTCTTATAGTGAATCTTAGAATACAATTGGAGTTAATCTATTGGGCAACCACTCCACCAGTTGTTATTACGTTGTTGATTTGTTCTTACCTATATACCCAGCCTAATAACAGGACCCACTGTAGTTCCTGCTACAAGGTTCCGTTACAATAGTATTAGAAAAGTGGAGCGATATTACGCGCCATTATGCCGCGTATATAAGATTATTTCTTTAGAACTAGAGAGTGCTAGTAAAGAGCTTATCTTATAAATGGCTATTAAGGCTATTAACGATTCCGCTAGCCCAAATGGGCTCATACCTACATTGCTAGTCTTTAGTGCCTACCCTTAAATGGCTAACAATTCTCTACTATCTCCCTCTATTATGCAACGAGCTAAGGCTATCCGTAAGGTAATAAAGGAGGTCCGACGTCTCTACGCCACACGCTAGGTTAACAACGCACTAGGAATAAGAAATGGCCTAAACACCTTAACTACGCTTAATCTGCCACTCCAGTCTAAGGTACGCGTATGGCGTAAAAAGGGAGGATGGTCAGGCCTATATTAACTTATTGCAATTAATAGTTAAACTTGTACTATTTAGATGCCTTATAGACCCACTTAATTCCGTTTAACTATTATTAAGCTTTACTATAAAGATAACAGTTCCAAGCCTTTATAGAATGCCCTAAAAGATGCCCTAGAGGAGAACCACAATAAACGTGCTCTAGAAGGCAACTACAATTCTAATACAATTATAGTAGATGTGCCGCAACCATAACGCGGTAGAGGTTGCCTAAAGGGATTACAAAATCACTAACACCTTATTAATTTTAAAGAGTAATTTATTACTACTATTAAGAATAGAGTCGAGTTATTAATGGCCTTTATAACAGCTAAGGAGAAGGCTGACTTTAAGCTCGCAAAACAACTCTAAAAGGAAGGTTATATTATAACCCCTAGAGTTTCTTTCTAAGCTTCTAATAAGCAGGAAATTAATAGTCTTATTATAAGAGGAGTTTTTAAATTTAAGAAGTATAACCCTACCAAGTTTAATGGAGTTTGTATCTTTAAGTTAAGAATAGTTAATAAGATTAAGGGCAAAGCTACTAATACCCTATTTAAGAAATTAAGGCTTGTTATCTAAGGTTATAATAATAATAGTAAGGAGATAATTCTTATGTAATCTCCTATAATTTAATAAGCTAGTTAGCGAGTTATTATTACGCTAGCTTCCTCCTTAATAAAGAATAAAATAGCAGTCTATTTGCGAGATATTACTCAGGCCTACACCTAATTAGAGACGCACCTTTAGCGCTTAATATTGGCATACCTTTTAGAGCAAATTCGCCACTAATATCCCGAAGATACAATTATAGTTATACTTAAGCCATTATATGGAATTGCAGAGGCAGGAACCTATTAGTGGGCTACTTATAGTAAGCACCACAAAGAGAAGCTTTTAATAACTACTTTTATATTCAATCTCTGCTTTTTTATAACAACTACAGGAACTCTATTTGGAATCGTTAGCATGCAAACTAACAATACAATTATCTTAGAAGACGACCAATTCTTAGCTCTTAAAGAAGATAAGTTAGTAAAGGTAAATCTTATAGCAAAGCCAAAGGAAAAGCTTAACTTAAAAACACTATTACTCTTTAATAGATGCATCCTCTCCCTAAATAAGGATTCTATTGCTTTACGCCAGAAGGGTCAAGGCAAGAAGATTAATGTTATTAATATTAATTCTCTAAAGCAAGGATACGTAGAGTAACGCGCTTATAGAGCTTATATTGCTTCTATCTGTTAACCTAAGGCTTTATTTAATCTCTCTGTTACCACTTAACACCAGGAACCAACTAAGGATAACATTCTTGCCCTAAATAAGCGTCTTTCCTAGCAAATAAACTATCTTAATTGGGGACTACTCTATATGCCTATTAATCTTCCTACCGCTAAGCTCTTTGTATTTATTAATAAATCGTTTATAAATAATAAAGATTTTAGCTCCTAGCTAGGATATAAGATTATTATCGCGAACAAATCTACTAGAGAGAATAACTTCACGATCTACGGCAATCTTATCCACTAGAGCTTAACTAAGAGCAAGTATATCACTTAAAGCGTTCTAGCGTTAGAGATATATGGAATAGTTAGCGGAGTTAACATAGCAATTACAATTAGAACTACCCTAAAAATAATTATAGATTAACTTAAACTTCCTATTATCCCTACAATCGTATATACCGACTTATATTCCCTCTATAAGTGTTTAGTTAAGCTTAGTACCACAAAGGAAAAGCGCATTATAATTAATATTATGGCACTTTAGCAATCCTACAAGCGGCAAGAACTCTTTAAAATTTAATGGATTAATGGCCAAGATAACCCGGCAGATATAATAATAAAGGCAAACCTAAATAAGGCTCTAGAAACGTTTGTTAACATAAACACTCTATATATACAAGTTAAAGGTTTGGTTAAAAGGGAGTAAGAGCGAGACTTTGTAACAATACTAGAGTATACCACCTGCGGTATTCTGTAGACCCTGACTTTAAGCCAGCCAATTAGGATTTTCTATGCCCGGCATAGAAAATCGCCATTGGCTCGCTTACACTTAGCGCCTTGGCGGCCTTAATATAATGTCTACCCTGACTTCTAATAACCAATCAGGATTTTCCATCCCCGGGATAGAAAATTGCTATTAGTTCGCTTACTACTAGCGCCTTAGCGGCCCTCGCGATATGTCTTCCTACCACTCCCTAATAATTCTTTTTCGGTTCAAAGGCATTTATGCGAGCCGTCACATATTACAATAGTAATAGTAAGTAAGGAGGATTGATATTTGTTATACTGGTCAAGCGGTATATATATATAGGTAGCAACCACAAAAGAAGAATTGCCAGTGTCGGGAATATATCACGTGTTGCCGCGGCACTAGCGTGGCGAGGAGCCTTAAGCTCCTCGCCCTTCCTCATTATAAGAATCAATAAGCTTTTAACCAACATCACTGTAACCTACTCAAGTAGTCGTTATTAGTAAGTCACCCTATGTAATCAACAGTTAGGGTTAAAGTAAATAAGGATTAGAGCAGTTATAAAGCAATATTTTAAGTTATTAAAAGCTCGTTTGCATTTAGTGGTTTATTTAAATTTTATATTCTTCTTTATTAGGTTTACTAATAGCTAAGCAATTTTTAAAAAGTGGTTAATAAATTGTTAATAGAAATTTGCAAATCCTAAAAATCCTTAAATATCCTATATATTGCTAGGGCTTTCCCAGTTTATAATTATAGTAACTCTTTTAGGGTCTATTTCAATTCCGTTACAGGATATAATTAAGCCTAAGTATATAACCTTAGATGTATAGAACTTGCATTTCTTAATATTGTATTATAAGCCTATGTCTTATAAGCGTTTAAGGACCATTTTAATATATTTCTAATATTTAAAAAGTAAGGATAAGTAGATTAAGATATTATTAATATATACGGTAACAAATACATTAAGGAATTTATAAAGCGTATTATTAATATATTACTAAAACGTACTAGGACTGTTCTTTACACTAAATAGCATTACTAGGTATTTAAAGAGTCCCTATTATATATAAAAAGCGATATACTTCTTATCTCCTTTATATATACAAATTTTATTAAAGTAGTAATTATATTAAGCTTTATAAAGTACCATACCTTTACTAATTAGTTAAGCGTCTCTTAAGTTAAGGGAATTGGATATTAGGTTTAAATCATAATTACGTTTAAAGCTTAATAATTAACATAGAATCTTAAGCCTCCTTTTAGCTTTTTAATAAATAGTATGGGTAAGGCAAATAGAGATTAACTAGGGTAAATAAATCCTTTTTTTAGATGCTTGTTAAGGTATTATTATATTTTAAGCAGTTCTTCTTATAATATACCATATAGCGGACCAAACTTTAGTATTATACCAGGCTTAAGTTCTATCTTAAAATTATACTTCTCTTAATATAGAGCTAGTTAGTCTATAAATCGTTTTTTAAACTTATTAATTAGGTTATAGTACTCTTTAGGTACAAAAGGTTAAGGATTAGAATACTATTTTGGTTCTAGTGCTTTCTTAATATCTTCTATAGTTATAGTAAAGATTTTATAATCTTATCTTTTTACTAATAAGATAAAAGGCGCGGCCTATATTATATAAATTTTAAGAGGTTTTAACGTAATATATTTACATTCTTTACTACAATCGGCAGTTATAGATTTATTATATTGGCTTAAGGTTCGTGGTAAGGGTAATTTATATTATATTAAATTTAAATAGTCGTATGCATGTTTATAGGGCAAATGGTTTTTTAAGTAATAACTTTAGCAGTAGGTTATATAGAACTTTAGTATTTCTTTAACCTAGCTAATTAAAGGGTTATATTATTTTAGCTATCTATATCTAAGTATTATCTTATAGTGCTTTAAGGGTATTATAAATAGGAAAATATATTTAAGGTATTTACCTATCCACAATTTTATAAGAGCGTAGTGCGTTAGTTCGCTATATATTAAGGGTTTGCCATTAAAGCCTTATAGGCCTTACGGCTTATTAAGTTTCTTTAAATTTAGGCGTTAAGTTTTTGCATAGTTTATATTAATAAAGCCTATATTAGTGGCTCCGCTATCTATAAGGATTTATACTTCCTTCCATTTTCTAAATATTTAAATTTCGCTAAGTATATTAAGGGAATTATGTTGTATATTAGCGCTAGAAGAGCCTAGACACTTATACTCTTCCACTTTTTATCCTAAGGCGCAACTTAGCCTTAAGATAATTTATTTTCCAAATTAACTAAAGGCGGGGTGCTTTATGGCGTCCAAGTATAATTTATAGGTTAAGTACAATTTAAGGAGCGAGTATGACTTAAAATATAGGTATAATTTAAGGATTAGGTATAACTTAAGAATTAAAAAGAACTATAGCAGACTTTTTTAAAAGGGTGAGTTTGGCAATGCTTTTTAATATATCCTTTTTTACCGCATCCAAAGCATTCTCCATTTATGGCTTAAGTTCTTTGTTTATTAATTCCTAAGGGTATATAGAATTAAGCGGTATTAAGGTCTATAGGGTTATATATAGGGCTTTTGGGTTTCGGAAATAGATCGCGCTTTAAAGTATATATTAGTTTTATAGAGTTTTAAATATAAGGTATAGTTAGCTTTAGAGAATAAGTCTATTTATTATATTAAAGGTCCTTATTAATTTATTAATATATTATAGCAAATTTAGATAGGTCTTTTAGCTGCTCTCTACCTACTAACTAGGCTCTAATCTTATCTAAAATAGCTTATTAAAGAGCAGTGACTCTAGCGGCTTTATTCCAATCTAGCTCATTAACAAAACTTAAAAATTCTAAAAAGAAGCTAGTAAAGTCTTAATTCCGTTATTATAGGTTTTTAAGTTTAGTAACAGCTATATATTTGCGGCTGGCGTTATTATATATTCGTTCTAGCAGAGAGATAAAGGTTTTAAAATTAATAAAAGTGCCGTTATAGAAGAATAGATCTATGGTTTATATAGCGTCCTTATTTAAATAAGACATTCCATAGCTAACCTTACTAGCCTTAGTAGGGTATTAATTATAGCCCACGAAGAGTTTAAGATAAAGCTTAGTTATAAAGGGATATAGGTTATTTTGGTTTCTATTAAATATTAAAGGATTAGGGAGCTTTTTAGATTTTATAGTAGGTACTAGGTTCGCTATAGGTATAGGTTAAGCTACTATTACTAGTTTAGTGTTTATATTTAATAGGTTAGGTTCAGATACTATTATTTTAATCTTGTTTATAGGTGTTGCTATTAGGGTCTATAATATAAATGCTTTAATATTGTGGAGTTCTTCATAGAGTGCTTCTATTAATTGCTAGTACTAGGCTTTTAGTACAGCCCGATACTAAGCTAAGGCGTCTATAAAGGCCTATTATATTATAGTTAACTATTCCCTAACTAGGGTTGTAATACTTATAGTTATTAAAAGGGATTTAGGTTTGTTTGCTATTTTAATAGTAGTTATTTTAACATAACATAATATAAGGGCGCGAAGAGGCTTTAGGGAAGATTTAAAGGAATGATATAAATTCTATCTAAATCCATGGGTATATAGCTCTTACAGAGTATAAGACGTTGCGTAAAAAAGAGAAAGGAATATAGGAAACTTATAACCAAATATTTAGGGTCTTAGCAGTAGACGTGTGGGCATAAGCCCACGCGGATTTTAATAGGTTTTAACCAAATTCCATTACATTAGTGGAATTTAGTGGAATTTAATTAAGTTAGCAGAATTTAGCGGAATTTAATTAACTTTAGTAGAATTTAGCAGAATTTAATTAAAGCGTTAGAATTTATCTATTAAGTGTTTTACCAAGACATTCTTACTGTAACTGGGCTAGTCCCATTACACTGCCCAAAAGGCTTTAATTAAAATAGATATATCTTAAAGCTACTTATAGCGCTATATGGATTAAAAGTCTTACCACTACTTTAGTATAAAGAGCTTACTAGTATACTAGCCAAATTTAGGTTAAAGCCTATCTTATATACTAACTGCCTTTATACCAATAGACGACTTATTATCTTCTTCTATATAGATAATATTACCGTTTTATTTGCCAAAAAGGACCTTTAAAGACTAGAAGAATTTAAAGCCAAACTTCTATATTAATACGAGATCCGTGCACTAGGAGACCTATAATAGTTTCTAGAAATTTAAATTAAACGAGATTGTATAAGCAGAAAGCTCTGGCTCTACTAAGATTCCTATATTAAAAAGATAGCCAGTTAATTTAATATTTAACTAAGAAGATTTCCTAAATTACTACTTCCTGCTAAAGAACTAATTCTGTCTAACCAGTAGACAAACCCTTAAAAAACACTAGCCTACTAGCAATAGGTTGGTTCTCTTACGCACCTTGCTATATTTAGAAGGCATAATATTACAAAGACGTATTTAAAGCTAGCCGAATTTCTCACTAATCTAAATTAAAAGCACCTTAATGCATTAAACTAAGCTATTGCCTATTGCCTTGGAACAAAATCTATAGCAATTAAATACTCTAGCGAAGTATTTAGAGCATATGTTTACTTTAGAAACCCTAAAGAAGAAGATGTTACCTTTTATAAAGTATCTAATATAGCATTTGCGGACTATAAAGAGACTAGATAGAGCTTTTAAAAATGCCTTTTTATGCTATTTAGAGGACTAATTAATTGAAGGCAACCCTATAAAGATTAGTGACTCGCTTAACTACTAAAGCGGAGCTTCTCTCCCTGTCACGGGACTGCCCGTTACATACACTACGCGGTGCGCGTAGCTGGCGTCATAGGATTCCTTTCTTTGTTTATTTACTTCCTTATTTAATATCGCTCGGCAGCTAGTTTATCCACCCTGATTGCCCCTATATACACCCTCCTGTCAAATCCGGTGGTTAGCGCAGCCACGTCTGCACGGCCTTTTTGTAGGGGAAGTTTTGGTATTTTTGCTGTTTAAGGGAAAGTAAGGCCGTGCAGACGTGGCTGCGCTAACCACCGGAGTTGACAGGAGGGTGTAG
>Ga0307507_10005816_pt1 | contig 19773 bp, 11 predicted proteins | sample 7_EM_MG_FD_207223 | JGI IMG/M metagenome (GOLD analysis project Ga0307507, IMG submission 207223) | Populus trichocarpa ectomycorrhiza microbial communities from riparian zone in the Pacific Northwest, United States - 7_EM | ecosystem: Host-associated > Plants > Roots > Unclassified | place...
TTCGCTCTCTTTTCCTTTTCAAGATTATTTCTTCTAATTTAGATTTTTTTTTTGTCATTTCATCAAACTATATTTTTAAAAGATTTTAAAGTTTTTTAATTTTAAATTATTTTTTTAGATCATTTTAATATGTTGATTTTATAAATAAATTTTTTAAAAAATAATATCTTTTACATAAATAAGCTATAAATAAGCCTTATATCAGGCTTGTATTGTTTTTTTCTTCTTCTCTTCTCATGACAACATATGAATTAAACTCATGGACTTTATTTCTTTTACATAAGACTTGTTTGAGCTTAATTAATACTTTGTTTTCCGTTAGGATTCAAGGCTTGTTTGGATCAGAGTTAGGGCTTACTAATATAGGTTTTGGATTAGTTTTGCAAGTGGATCAATTTAGCCCACAAGGGTAGATCCATTAGGGTTAATTTTTCAAAAGTACTTTAACTCTTGTAAGCCTAAGTTTCAATAATTTTTTTTAATCAATAATACTTCAAAACTTTTCAGTTTAACGTGTGAGGGAGATTCTTGTATATTTTGGTTTTTGAATGAACTGAATCTGACTTATCAAAGATTAACTGGTTTTGTGGCATCATCCAACTTCATTCCAATAGTGTTGGTGTCTTGGACAAGTTTTCATTGTGTCACACTCTTATCAAATCTCTTTCGGCTTTCTAAAATCAAATCTTAATCTTAATTATGGGTTACGTGATCATAAGGTTCACGTTAATTAGTATCAGAGCCAGGTGTTGCGATGTTGCAGTCACATAAATTAATTACTCTAGCTTAAACAAACAAGATAGTATAGAGCAAGTAAGATGTCGATCACACGAAGAAGATCTAGTTTAGGTCTTTATGCTAGATGATTCAAAGTTGGGGGTTTTGAGGTTATCTAAGCTATGCTATAGTAAACAGAATACAACAATCAAATCAAATTAAATAAATCCGAAACTTATCAAGAGAAAAACCTTGATTTCAAGTAAACATCCACCTACAAAAATTAAAATTGATCACTGAAATGATATGCCAATTATATTTTGTATATCTATCTTTCCTTAACATTAGTCAGTTAACCGATTCGCGGTGTAACTAACTCTAACTATTAAATAACCATAGTGTTCGCACTAGTAATTTAATTCAATGGCAGCCTTAAGAACTAGATAGGTTGATAAATCTAGACAACATAACTATTTGCAGTCTATATTCGATTTAATTGAACATTTTTCCTAAGATTAACAACATAGATCTGCCATAATTATTAAACCTAGTTGCTTCACAAGTTTAATTATCACAACTCCGATTTTGATAGCAAACTTAACAGTAGATTGGTTTAGAATAATAATTTAAAGTTCGCTCTAACAATCAAACTAAACAATCATAGGAAATAAACATAGGAAAACATTCATATTCATCATATAAATTGAAAAGAAAAAATAGAATGGATCTCATAGTTTTTAAAATCCAAAGGTTTCTGTATCTTTTCAACCAAGAAAAATAACTTAGCCTTATATGTCTATTGAAAAACTAATGAATAGAACAAATAAGAACATACTTTTAGGTATATGAGAAAATGGTGGAGTTTTTCTTTTTCTTTCTGGCCACCTTCGCCTTTCTTTCTCTCTTTCTTTTTATTTGATAGGAAACCTTAATCCCCATGTCCCTCCAATCCATTTGTATTCTCTAAAAATATAAAAACAATCATTTCTAAAGTAAACAATCTGCATTTAAGTAAGTTGGACTTGTTTCTTCACAAAACTTGTCTGCTGGTAGAATTATAAGTTGTCTTCGAAAAATCATATCTATCTTATATGAGCTCTTTTCAGCTGAAATTTGGTAGGTTGATAGGTATTTGAGTTCAAAATAATAAAAAAATTGAGTTTGTATTAAATGGACTTCTCCAACTCAATATAGTCAAGTCGGAATGGCCGAAGGTCAAAACTGGCAGAATACAAGACATGTCTTTGAAGGCTGCGATTTCCATCCCCTTTTTTTTCATGCCATATTTGTATAGAAAGATATGGATGTTAGCTTTCTAATACCATTAGAATCACTTCATTTTGACCTTACAACTCAAGTTCTGCATAAAGACATTAATCAGAGGTCAAATCTGCCAATATTTGATACGGGTTGGAACATGGTCTGGATTTTATCTCCAATTTACTCTTTTCGAATCTCACATCCAAGGTACCTTCAAAACATAAAACAAAGATTATCAAGGCATTTTATATATAAAACATGAAAAAATACTATGTAAATATGGGTAAAACTATCAAATAATATGGTTGCATCACCAGGCTCCAAAATCAGGTCATATCTTTTTGAAATTTTCTTTTTCCTAGTGTTCTTTAAGTTTTTAGTGTTTACATCAATCTTCTTCTTTTTTATGTCTACGACATCCTAATTCATAAAAAAATTATTTTTTGTTACTGTCTCTAAACATATCAGTAACATAAAAAATAAAAAACAAGAGAGAAGAAAAGATGTTATTCAAAGCTTGTTGCAATTCTGCCGTAGAAATACAACTCATAAAGAACCCTAAGCAAACCACCTCAAAATTAATTAAAATTTCATTTAATTTCACTGGGGGTGAAATCGTATTAAATATTAATTTTGGGCTTATTTCGATATCTTTTCTTGAGGTTTTAATTCGATGTTTAATTTTACCACAAACTAATCATGCACGAGTTTCGATACCTAGGAATAAGAGAAGAACCTATAAACTAAGGTCTGTAGTTTTTTTGGGTATCAAGATACTGCATATTGAATCTAGGTCATTTCAATATCGTTTGGTTTGAGTTTCAATTTTGATGCTTTAAAATTGTGTAATAGGTCAGATTTGCATCAAGTTCAAAAACATGTTTGTTTACTATTTGTTTATACCAAAATCAGTTTGTTTGTGTTATTTTTGGGTTATTTATGAGTCAAATAAGTGTCTTTATTAATTTTCACTTTTGTTTTATTTTGTATGAATTTGCATTGCTACTCGTTAAATTATAATCGTAATTTTGTTTTGTTTCTTTTCAGTATATTTATTGATTCTTAAGTCTATATTTATAATTGGATTGCATTGCGAAAGCCATTAAGTTCTATTCATTGATTTTTAGTTCCGAAAGAACCACAAGAAGGTGAGTTGAGAGGTAAAAGGCGTAGTGAGAACAATTGAGTGAAAAACCTTAAATTATGTGAAACATGAGAGTGGTGAGGATATATTTTTATTGCTACTAATTATTTTTTACAGATTCAAAGATGTCTGAAAATAATGACATGGCAACATTGAAAGTGGATAATACCTTTCAGATGCAAGCTTTCACCAAACAACTTGAGTTTCTGACGAGGGTTATGAAGGAGCTGAAAGATGATATGGATTCGATGAAGTAACAAATTAGTGGGGATGATCGAGGAGATTCAATATGAGTAAGGAAGAGAAACAAAGGTTACATGTTTCAAATATTTATGATCATAATGCTTCTATGAAGTTAGATAAAGAGCGCGAGGCTAAACGAATTGCAAAGATTTATAAAGAAACAAATAAAGAACATGAAGAATGGAGAGCTTCAATTCAACGCTAAAATGATGGAAAAAAGGTAGTAATGGTTACCATTCAAAAATATAAACGCAAGTGAATGACAAGACGTGCTTATTTGAAATTATTATCGGCTACTATTTTCATACAATGTTGTTGGAGGCAAGTGCGTGCAAGAAAGAACTCTAAAGGCTTCAACAAAAGGCTAAGTAATTGTCCATTAAACCTATTAGTGATTTAATGATGAATCATCTTGAAGAGAGAGGGAATGATATGATCCAAGCAAGGTCAGATTTAAATTTTGGCGTAAAATTTTCTACAATCTAGTTTTATGCTATTAAGCATTACTCTAAATCAAACCATTGGACTGAGCTTAGACCAGAAGATTCAAGAGGTATTTTTCTATATTGAGTAAACTTTTAGGTGAATCAGAGTTTGGGAAGGCCTTAGGATATAGGTCAAACTTTCTACTTGGCAAAGATCCTTTTTACATAAGGATGTGACAATTTATTTTAAGGATTTCCTAGTTCTACAATAATTTTTAATGGGCTACAATATAATTTCCACGTATGATGAAGATTCATTAATGTTCTAAAATTCTTTTTTTTATAAGGATTCCTTATTCATCCTAGCTAATGAAATAAGGGTTGATGGTATTTAATGATAGATTGGTTTCTAGGATCAATGGGTAGCATCGTAGGCTATAAATAAGCCTTATATCACACTTGTATTGCTTTCTTTTCTTCTTCTCTTGAATCAGACTTATGGACTTTATTTCTTTTACATTAGCTACAACCCAAGGCTTGTTTGAGCTTAATTAGTATTTTGTTTTCAACTAGGATCCAAAACTTGTTTGGATCAGGGTTTAGGCTTAGTAGTATAGGTTTTGAGTCAATTTTATAAGTGAATCAATTTAGCCCATAATGATAAATCCATTAAAGTTATTTTTCAGAAGAACTTAAACTCTTGTAAGCCTAAGTTTCATAAACTTTTTGATCAATAGTACTTCTGAACTTTTCAATTTAACGTCTAAAAGATATTCTTGTATTATTTGATTTATGAATGAACTGAATCTGACTTATCAAAGATTAATTGGCTTTGTGGCATCATTCCAATAATGTTGGTGCTTTGAGATAAGTTTCCATTTTATCACACTCCTATTAGACCTCTTTTGGCTTTCCAAGATCAAATCTCAATCTTGATTGTTGGTTACGTGACCACATGATCACGAGGTTCGCTTTATATATAGTACGATTTTATTTTTTGTTGAATAATGAATAATAGTTAAATAATAGATATCTATATGGATACCCTAAACTCAATAGATAAAGTATGAATATATAAATTACTTACCTAATGAGTAATGGGTAGGGTATGAATATAGAAAAATTTTATCTGTGGATACCAATTGTCATCCTTACCTTCAATGTATTAATTCTTAAAAAAAATAAAGAAAATGAAAAGGAAAGTAAAAGAAAACAAGAAAAGTGGGTTTTAATTAAGAAACGTTTCTTAGGAATTTTTTTTTTAATTTGGTAGGTATCATTTTTATTTCTTATTGTTTTTAAGAGATAAAAAAACTTGTTCGGTTGTGTATTGTTTTTACTTTTATTTTTAAATAATACATTAAAAAAATTAAAGGAGATTAATGATTCACTGTAGAGATAGACTCATTGTATTATGGATTAGAAAAGTGCAATAACTATTTTACTCTCTATAATAAAAACCAATGAACTGGCTAATGAGGGCAAAATGATATTTTCATGAGGTCCACTTGTCATTATAAAATTGATCGGGATTAAAATGGTCTTTCCACATTTTCTAAGCACAATAAAATGACTTATTTTCTTTAAAACAATATTAGACTCCTCCATCATCGGTGGTGTTTGAATTCAAATGTGTGAAGCGCTGCCTAGAATTTAAACGCAACCTTTTATAGCGGTGTTTGAATTATCATGATTACTCTTTAATCATTAGGCATTGCATGCGGCCAATGAGCCTCTAATTTGGTGTCAATGTCTTTTTTTTCTTTTTTTCTCTTTCCTACTCGATTTTCACGTCTAACCCTATAAAATTTTAAGGTAGCCTTCAATTTATTTTTCCTTCAGATTTGATCCCTTTTCTTTTGGTTACTATTTGTTTTATTTGGAATACTTTATAAAATTATAATTTTTTTCAATTTCATCCCCTTAAAATTTTTGTCATCTTTTAGATTTGATCCCGATTCTTTTGATTTCTATTTGTTTTATTTGAGATAATGTTAAAAATTAATTATTTTTTTTACAATTTCATCATTTTTCAATTTTTTCCTCATATAAGATTTTATTCTTAATCATTTGATTGCTATGTTTTTTTTACTTTGAAAAAATTTTTAAATTGATTTTTTTTTATGATTTCATCCTTTAGTATTAAATTGGCTGCGAATTGAGTTTATTGATAAAGCTCGGGTCTACAATTTCATGGGTTGCGAGTTTGGGAAATCAACCTGCTACGTTTAGGACATTCGCCTAATTTTTTCTTAGTTTTTTTTATCTTTTTTTACGCTCGTGAATTTTTTAGTTTCGTCATTTAGCATTTATTCAATTAATGATTGAGCTACGTTAATTATTTTTTTTATTTTCTTTATATACGACTTTTTAGTAATTCTGAAAATCACTTGGGTTATCTCATGTCTTGTTTTTTGTTGTTCTTTGTTAAATTTAGCTTTTTTATTAATAAATTTAAATAATTTTTTTAGTTAAAATAAATTATTTGATTAAATATAAGCACGATATGCTTACTTTATGATTTTTATCGCATCACCCGAGTTTGCTTGGTCTCAAATTTTTCTTACTTCTTTAAAAATACTAGCATCACCTAAATATTTTTTTTATGTTAGAAAAAACTTGACTCAGTCTGTGGCGTGGCGCGAACCACCTATCTAATTTATTTTGAAATTTATATTTGAGTTATCGGGATTGATGCTCAAAATCCCTTACTTGATATTGCTTGACCTCAAGGCATCTTGATTCAAACCCCAAGCACTTTAAAGATTTTTTGAAAATTAACATGCTTTTTTTAATAAAAAAAATATTGGTAAAATAACACAGTTTGAAAAAGAATTGGAAAATTAACATAATTAGAAAACACAACATTTAAGTATTTTTCTATTTAGAAACATGACATTTAAAAAATTAATATGAAATGGATTGTACATGAGGAGAGTGAAGAGATAAAAAAAAAGTAAAGAAATAGTCATCAAAGACATACCGAATCTTTAATTATGACGCCACCAATAGCATAAAAAATATCTCGACTAGATGAATCCACCAGTAAGCCACCTACTACCTCTAAACAGCAAGCGTGGCACACTCAAGTCACCATTGGTCATATATTTTTAGTGTTGTTGGATTCATCTCATCAAGATCTTTCTTATGATACCTATGGTGTCGGAGCTTCGGTGTGCATCTCATCAAGATCTTTCTTATGATACCTATGGTGTCGGAGCCTCTGAGATCTCTTTGTTTATTTCTTTTCTCTCTCTCATCTCTCTTAATGTGCAATCTTTTTCATAGTTTTGTTTTTTGAAATATCATGTTTCTAAAAAGCGACAGGCTTAAATGTCATGTTTTTCAATTACGACATGTATAAATTATGCTATTTTTCTTTTCAAATTGTGTTATTTTTCCAATAAAAAAAACCAAGCTAATAAGGAAAAATAGCACACTTTGGACTTGATCTTTACTCGACCTAATTATGCCTAAGACCTAAGCATAACCTATTAATGGGCACCCAAACATGACACCTACATCCTATTCTTGATCCCAATCCGACATTTTGACTCCATAAACACTATTTTAGCCCGACACATAAGCACCTCAACTTGTCTTACATGTGTCTTATACCTGGTCCTGATCAACTACAGTCACCCCAGATCCGACCCTCATATGCCTAGCTATAATCCTAGCTCAACCCCCGGGTGTTTTGTGTTGTTTTAGGATTAAGACAACATAAACACCTAAAAAGGGGGAGGATTAGGTTTGCAAGGTAAAACTATAAATTAAATTTTTTTTACCTAATAACATGCAATTCTAAACACTCAACCAAATGTGAAAGTAATAAATAATATAAATATGAAAATTAAAAAGCGAGAGTTTAGAGAGATTGCACTAAGATTTATAGAGATTCAACAAACCGTCTACTCCTCTCCTTCAACTTTCATTCAAGAGTTTCACTATCACACACCTGTCTTTTTAGGGTGCAAGACCAAACCGTCGCACGATTGTTTTGCGGGTGCAAAATCAAACCCTATGCTTTTGTGGGTTTAAGATCAAACTGTTAGAAAAACTTCTCTACATAATGTGAAAACAAAACAAAATAATAAATTTCTCTCCTTTTCTATAAAACTTCTCCCCTTTTTTATTTGAAAAATATATCCATTTTTGTTTGAAAGATTCTCCCTTTAAAAAAAAATATATTAAAATATCCCCCTAAATAAAACAATTTATGCATATTGGATTTTAGAAATATTATGCTCTTATTTGAAAAGAACGATTCAAACAATCACATAACATAACAAAGATGATAAATCATTCAAAACATTAAATTCAACTTATATTACAAACATTTTTTAAAGATTAAATCCATCCTTAATACAACTATAAGAGTAAAATCCAAAAGATGTTCATAAAAGAAAAATTGAAATACAAAAGTCATGAGCAATATGAGAGAAGAGATCAATCGTCACCATCATTATCGTCATCTCCGTTAGACATAGTTTTCTACCCATTGGCAGAATCAATTAGACCATTATGATAAACGGTCAAAACATTTCTTAAAATGGTTGGATTGTTTTGGCTACTGCCTTGCCGTTTCCAGAACTGTGAGATCATTTTGGCTATTGTCCAAATTTTGACTTATTTTTTTGTTTTGGTCTTTTCTTGGTTTTCTTTGGTTCTTTTGGGTTTGTTTAGGTTGTGTAGGTATTATAAAATGCTTTAAACAAGTCTAGTGTTATTTGGTAAAACCCTATTACAAACTCTTGATAAGCAAAGTCGATAACCGTTATATTTACAAGTTCTTCATTCTTAACCTTCATAAATCCTTTCCTTGTTTGTTTAATGATTTATTGAATGATATATATATATATATATATATATATATATATATATATATATATATATCATGCATTGTGTTTTACTTAGACAATTAAAACAAGATTAATGCATATGGCACACAATTATATTAAATGTAGCATATTAACATATTCTTAATTAAATCATTTAAGCATTATAACATAGCATTTACAAGCTTTATTGAATACATCATGAGAAATCAGTATGATATGCATACATCAAAACTCAATCAAATCAATGTTTTACTATCCAATGTTTATGTTATCATCAAAACATACAATTAAGTCATTATCGTAGCCATAAGGCTAACATTTAGGACTCAATCTCAACCTAACTCTTATATACACCTTGGTTGTTTTCTTGGTTTAACCCCACACACTATAGACCTAGTCCTAACCCAACCAATAAACCTTATACTAGGTCTCAACACCACCTTCTAATGCCTGGACTAATCTCAACTTAATCATAGATATCAATAATTGAACCTTAAGCATGAACTTTAGGCCTCTTAAAGTTAAACTTAGGCGGATACTCAAGCTTTCTAAATCCATTCTCAACTTGACCACCAAGATGGCTAGACCTTTAAGCATTTTAGCTCAGTGAAACATGATCCAACCACAATCCCTAGAATCTCAAACTTAACTTGATATCCAAATCATAAGATTAAAGTGTAAAAACCCATTTTAAAAAAGAGAAAATAAGAATAAACAAGTTTTAAGGTCCTATTAAAAAAAATTTAAAATAAAAATAAAAAATAAAAATGATAAAATTGTTGCATAGAAGAATAAGTGTAAGAATACAATTCTCCTAATAGCTGTAAAACCAAGGTTCTAGTCAAAGGGAATCACTGAGATTTAGAATTTCAGGTTGACTGAGCTATAAACAAGGGTTTCTGAGACAACAAAACTCTTTTCTAAACAGGAAAAGTTGAAACCAGGGTTCTAGTTGAAGGGAATTTCATGAGCTTTAGGTTTTAGGTCAACGGAGTTGAAAATAAAAGTTGCTAAAATGATAGAATTCATTTCCTGACAAAAACAGTTGAATCATAATTACAGTTGAAAGAGATTGCTGCGAAGACAAAGTTCAGTTGAACTGAACTAAAGCTTTGAGAAGATCATCCTTGGAGAACATTTTTCTTTGTATTTACAAACTTACTACACAAAACACTTGACAAGTCTTAGCTCTGTAAGTATTGAAAAGAGAGGGCATCTATTGTTACCCATTTTTGAGCCCCGTATAAATATAAAAAAAATCAGAAAAAATAAAATATATATATATAGTTTAGGCTTTAATTAGAAGAAATTGAAGTCTGAGGGTTACATTACAATTTTGAAAAGCTAATTTTTTCAAATAAAGGGCTTAATGGTATAAATATTATAGTTTGATTAGTAATTAGGGACTTGATTGAAGAAATTCAAAATCAAAGACTAAACCGAAAAAGGCGCGCAGCGTCAGAGACTGAAATCACCAAAATCATGGGCCAAATTAAAGAAAATTGAAAAATAAATGGTCAATTGGGGGTTAATTTGTATAAATTAAAAATTAAAAATTGAATTGGAAAAGACACTGAACTTTGGGGATGACAATTGATTTTAGCAGAGGTAAAATTACATGATATTAAAAGTTAGAAGACAATTATGAGTGTAATTAAAAGAAATAAAAGATTAGGGACTAAATTGAATTTTGTTCAAGTACCAATTTAAAAACCCTTATTTCTTGGTGTTTATTTAAAAGAAATCATTTTATGTGCTTGAATCTATCTTTCCCTTTATTCTCTCACTTTCTTGGTGTTTATTTAAATATTTTAGCATTTAATTGATAACCAGTTTTATTAAATGCCAATTTATCTTCTCTTGAAAAATAAATTAAGAGATTGAGGAACAATATTAATATGAAGGGAGAAACATTATCCTTTTTCATAATTCATGTGATAAAGTTCCATTGAAACCCTAGAATTTCAAATTCTTCCTTTTTAATCCTTGTTATTTTAGGTTATTACATTTTAATCCTGGACTTTATTGTTCTAACATTTTAGTCCCTGAAAGTTTAGAGAAAGGAGAGAAAGACACTAGAAATGTTAATGAGAGAGAAAGTTCTTAGATGACTAGATTTTAATCATTAATAACTTTGTTTTTGATGTCTATAGATTCAAATTTGAGAGAGAAACTCAAGAAATGTAGTTTTCACCTTCAATAACGTTAAAAAAGTAGATTGACCATCAAGAAAAGTTTTTATTTCCTTTTGTATTTTTAAACTAATAAAAATATTTTTTTGTTGCCGGAAATGGGGTTTTAGAGGCCCATGATATTTGTTTTCATGTTTTTAGATAAAAAAAAAAAACGGTTCAAATTTGTTTTTTTAAGCCAAAATGCTGAACCTTGATTTTCAGTCACCGTAGACAAGTTTGGTGATTGAAAAACTAAACCACTCGATGACATAAAGAAAATAGAGTGTTTTCTCCTGATATTAAAAAAATAGGTGGATAACGTGTCACCTACCTTTTTATAAGAAAAATAGCGTCTGGTCCTGGAATACAGGCCTAGGTGCATGGGTTTCTGCTTGTGCAAGCTAGACACAAGGGTCTGGCTTTCCAAGACCCAAACCATCTTGCCTATCACTTTTATTCTAATTCTTTAGTTTTAGTTTATTCATTTTATTCTATAATAAAATGCTTTTTAATAGAGATTATTGAAATGAAATTTATAAATTGACCAATTATGTCTTTTAAAAAAAGATTTGATATTTCTAGGGTAATATTGTCAATTCATTTATAATTTTTTTTTGTTAAGTTTTAATATAGTTTTTTAAATTAATCATTTTTCTTATTTTTTATATTAATGATTCCGAATTATTATGGTATGCTTTTTTTGTTTTTCAATTGAGATTTACTTTTCATATAATGCTGATTTTTTTTTTATTATAAAACCCATTATTCTAATAAAAAACATATTTTTACTTGGAAAAAAATTTGCTCAGTCCAAAATTTCGTTTTAAAAATATTGTTTAATAAAAGTCAAGTCAGGTTTTTGTCGAGCGATTGATTCGCAGGTGCACCAGCTATGCTGGCTATGCCACACTAGATTAATTTCCATGTAGTTCGCTTTAAACTCGGACCAATCCAGCGACTAGCTCGTCATGTCACTGTTAGGGCAGTGGGTATAACAAGAAGGCTTTGAGGCATAAAGATTTCATGATTTTAGCACACATGATCCAATTAATCCAAAACAGAAATTCACTATTATTTTAACATTAATATAACCTTGTGCTACTTTCTAAATTCATGAATATTTATAAAGTTTTCCAAACTTTTGTTAAAGTGGCACCATTTTCTATGTTTATATAGGTGAAATTTCCTTTTTGTATAAAGATTTCATTAAGAGTGTTAATCATTCATTCTCCTTTTTATTTGAATACTAATTTTGTACATCTTAATTTTATACACAAATTAGTGTAACCATTCTTACTAATAATTTGTTATTACCCATAAAACTCTTAACCAGTAAAAATACTAGTAAAAGTTGGGTTTCAATTATTAGTAAGTTTAATTTAATGGTCTTAAGCTCATACTAACAATAATACTTCTAACCAAATCTTTTGAGAGACATTTTGTAAAAGGATTTGCTAGATTATTACAAGATCTAACATACACAATGGTAATTATCATGTCAGAAATTAATTCCCTTATATATTCATGTCTTAAGCTAATATGTTTAGTTTTTCCATCGTAAACTTTACTAAATGCTTTAGACATCGTTATTTGACTATTACAATGTAAGGAGATAGATGAGATTGGTTGTGGCATAACTTAATATTCAATAACATATATCTCAATCATTATGCATCTTATCATGTGGCAATTAAAGCTATGAACTCAGATTTTATTGTAAAACGAGTTATATATGTTTATTTCTCTCAAGCCCAAGAAACAACTTCACCTCCTAAAATAAATACTCATCTAAAGGTTGACTTATTATCACCTGCACTAGTTATCTGACTAGCATCGGTATAACCTTCAAGTACAATTGGAAAATTATTATAATATAACTCAAAATGCGTAGTCTTTTTCAAGTAACCAAGTACTTTTATAATTGTTTTCCAATAATCCATACTAGGATTACTTGTGTATTTGGAAAATTTGCATACCGTGAAAGCAATATTTAGTCTAGTACAATGCATGACATACATTAAGTTACCAATTTCACTAGCACATTCAATTTGAGCAATCAATCTATCTGTATTTTCTGTCAACTTAAAGGAAACATCAAACAAAGTATTTGCTTATTTGATATTCAAATGATTAAATTTATTTAAGATTTTCTTAATATAATGAGATTGACAAAGTGCAAAACCTCTCACTATGTTTTTTTTTTAAACTTTAATACCTAAAATTGTATCTACCTCATTTAAGTCCTTCATTCTGAAATTTGATGTTAGATATTTCTTCGTATCATTAACATCATTCATGTTAGTACTAATAATGAGCATGTCATCCATATAAAGACATATTATCACACCAAAATCACTTGTAAATTTAGAATAAATACATTCATCAGCACTATTATGTTTAAAAACATATTCTAAAATTATAGAATTAAATTTCTCATGCCATTATGTAGGTGTTTGTTTCAATCCATATAGAGATTTAATCAATTTGCAGGCTTTATGCTGATTTCCTGGTAGAATAAAACCCTCTTATTGTTCCATAGAGACCACATCATCTAATTAATCATTAAGGAAAGTTGTCTTAACATTTATTTGATGTCCATGCAAATTATAGATTGATGACAAAGCTAAAAGAACTCTTATAGATGTTATACGATCCATTGAAGCATAAGTATCAAAATAGTTTATTGCTTTTTTTTGTCTAAAGTTTTTGACTATTAATCTTGCTTTAAAAGTTTGAATTGATCCATCACTATTATATTTTCTTTTGAAAACCAATTGTCTTGGAACATAGAGGGAAATCAACAATAGTCCAAATATTATTATATAATAATGAATATATCTCATCATTAACTACCTCTTTCCAAAAGGCAATCTCAAGATATCATTGTCTCTTTGTATGTTTTAGGGCCATCTTCTACTATTAATAAGATTGGTATCTTATTAAGCACATCAGTTCTGTTGCCTTCAACTAAGAAAACAATAGATTGTGAAGATATATAATCTGAATGTAAATTCTTTTCTTTTCTAGCACACTGGCTCTGGCTTCTCCTAAGTTCAATGGGATGATCAAATTGAATTCTTTTATTTCTAGAACTTGGATCAAAATCTGTATTTTTTGTTGACTCTATTTTAATTTCAGAATTATTAATTAGTTCACTAATTGAATTGGAATCATTTTAAAATTTATTTTTAATAAACTTAACATCTATGGATTTCATAATCACATAAGAACTTAAATCCAATATTCTATATGCCTTTGAATTTTTAGCATAGCCAACAAAATTGCCTTTTAAAGCTCTAAGTCTCAATTTCATCCTTTTAGGATCTAGAACTCTATAAAAGACAAGACAACCCCAAACTCTAATATAATTTAAGCTTGGTTTTCTTTTCTTCCATAATCTATATGGAGAAACTTTTAAATTTCTAAAAGGAATTCTATTATGTATATGATAAGCACTGAGAAAGCTTTCCCATACAAACTAGTAGGCAACTTGGAATTAACTAACATACAGTTAAGCGTATCAACAAGTGTTCTATTCTTTCTTTCTTTTTGCTAAACCATTTTGTTGGGGTGTGTATATGGAGCACTAGTTTGATGTATAATTCCATTTTCTTCACAAAATGAAGAAAACTCCATGGAAAAATACTCTTCACCTCTATTACTCCTTAGAAATTTATTCCTATTTTAGTTTTCAACTTCTAATTTATAATTCTTGAACATTTAAAAAGCTTGATCTTTATGTTTCATTAAATAAATATAAGTATACTTTGAATAGCCATCAATAAAAGTTATAAAATATTTATTTTCTTTTCTAATTATAATGTCATTCAATTCACATATATCAGAATATACAAGTTTTAATAAATTTGTATTTCTTTCAACTTTAGGAAAAGCCTTTGTAGTCATCTTTTCTTGAATGCAGATTTCATATGTTCATTTATCTTTAATTTTATAAGGAATTAAATTATGCTTAGCTATATATTTTAAAGATCTAAAACTAATATGTGCCAAACAATCATGACATAAAGATAAATATAACTTAACCATATAAACATAAACATCAACTTTATTATTAATACTAAGTTTGAACATTCAATCACATGAGTAGCCCTTCCTCACAAATAGTCTATTTTTTGACAGAATGATCTTATGATACTCTAAAACAACCTTAAAACCCTTTTTATAAAACAAATTTACATATACAAGATTTTTTTCTTATATTTGGTACATGTAAGTTATTGACCAATAACAATTTCTTTCCAGAAGTGAAATTTAGTTCAACACTTTATTTTTCCATCACCTTTGTAGCCCTATAATTTCCTATTAGAATTTTTTGTCCATCTTTTGCAACATTATAATCTGTAAAATGGTTTTTATTGTTGCATACAGTAACGGAGCCACGTGAGGACAAATGGAGGCAAATGCCCCCTTAATTTTTTTTTAGAATTTTACTATATCATTTTAGAATTGATTTGATTTTACATCGAGAATTTTACTATAACAATAAAAAGAGGTTTATGTGAAGATTCCAAGCAAACTTCAATCACACGATATCCAGCACTTATATTATTTTTTAAATATCCACTTATAGGAAAATCTTAAGATATTAAAAATATTTTGGATACAAATTAAAACGTCTTCGGTGGGATATAGATTTTATAATCACTTACTATTCAAGAGGAGTGTAAATCTATATAGGATATTAATATAATAGTTTTGGTGAGGGTTTAATACATGGAAAGAAAAGTGAAAAGTTTTTACTATATATATATATATCCAGCTCATTTACCCAAATTGTTTCTTATAAATAGAGAGCCACATTTTCTTTTGAGCCTCAGTTGCCTGCCTCTTTTTCTTATATAAATTTCTCTTCAAATCCAGATAAGCAAGTAATTTCTTTTGCTTTATTTTATGTTTTAGGTAAATTTCTTTCATCTTTTCTATTTATTTTATTATCTAATTTTAGTTTTATTCTTTTATAATTAGTTATTAAAAATATTAGGATTTATGATAATTTAGGGGTTTCGATATGAATGTGTTCAAATATGTTCAAAATAAATATTTGAATTTACTAATTTAATCCATTAAATGTTTCTTTTCTTATTATAAATGAATAAATTAATGTTCATGCAAAACCACTATTCTTAACATCTTTTGTACTGATAGAGTAGATTATTGAAATTATTTAACCGAGGTCTCTTAATTCACTATAATCATGGATTAATTATTTAATTGAGGTCTCTTAATTTACAATGTACATATATTGATTGTCATTTTATATCACAAATTTGTTTGTAATTAATTATTAATGAGATGCTTGGAGTTAGGAGAGGGCATGAGTTTAAATCTCATAAGCTACACTTTTTCTATCTCGGTATTTTCTCTTATTTGAAACTAGAGTATAGTATTAAAACTTGTTTCACATATTTGACTTAGTGAGTTCATATAATTTTTGTGTGTGTGTTTAGAAATAATTTAAATGTCTAGAAATGATTAAGTATAATTTAATCAACATACTTATTATATGCATATAGATATGAATTGAAATGAGTTTTGATGAATTGATGTGTATTTTGCTATGAATTTCGTATGGAAGATTTAGAATTATTGTATAACTCAACTAACTTTTATTTAACAACGAATTATTGTGTAGTTGTGTTAATTATTATGTAGACATTAATGATAATAAAAAAAATCAGCAGGTTCATCAATTAAATTAGCATGTCACTAGACAAGTATTTTAAGCGTAAATCCATTAAGAATGAAGAGTCATTTAAAGCTTCAAGTCATGTAACTCAATCAAGTTCAAAGAAAAGTCATATTAAAAAGTTATATAATATTTGTTAGTAATTTGCCCCCTCATCTAAAAAACGTTGGCTTCGCCACTGGTTGCATACATGGAAGGTTGCTCCTAAATCATACCACCAATCATTAGTCATGATACTTATAGTCATATAAATTTCAGTAATCATTTCAATATGCAGCTTTGAAACCATTGCAACCAACTTGGTTTCATGTTCAACTATATTTCCATTTTTTGAATTCTAGACATTACTAGAATCTTTTTGCTTTTGTTTCTTTCAAAACATGCACTCGTAGTGCTTTTTATTGCCCACAATTGTAACAGGTTTTTTTCTTTCTTTGAATTGCTTTGGTTTCCTAGATTTTTAAAGCTCTTTGTTGCTACAGAAAATTTATTCTTCTTTCCATCATTCTTTTTTTGAACATTTAATATAATTCACTTTTGTTGCAGATTTAGTGGTGAATTTCTTTACATGAATTATGGTTTCCTCTTCAATTCGTAAGTTTTTTTAAATCTATTCAAGAGAAAATTCTTCTGTAGTATACAATAGCTTTTTCTTGTAATCATTCCGACTAGGAAGAAGTTTTGCAATTATTCCTCCTACTTGTAATGCTTCAGGAACTTCCACTTTCAAGTCTTTAAGTTTAGAAATCATGACTTGTAACTTATGAACTTGATCCGTAATAGAAACATTATCAATCAATGAAAATTCAAAATATCTCATATTAAGAAATTTGTTCACACCTTGTTTTTCCGTGTTGTATTTGCACTCTAGTGACTTTCAAATTTCTTTTGGAGACTTTATGGATGTAAAAAGATCATACAGACGATCTGACATATTATTAAGGATGTGGCCTCTACACAACAATTCATCTTCATCTTGTTTTCTTATGCTTTGCCTTCAACCAATCATTATCTTCAGGTGTAGATGCAAGAATTTCAGGTAGATTCGAATCAAGGATGTATGAGATCTTTAAAACAGTTAATAAGAACATTATCTTATCTTTCTAACGAATAAAATTTGTTCCATCAAAACAATCCTTCTTCATAAACTCTTGATTCACCATAGTTTTAGACTCCATTGCAAATTAATACCTTAAATTTGTTAGGGTAGTAGGTGTAGCAAGAAGGCTTTAAGGCGTGAAAATCACTATCTTTAAGGTATTAATTGCCCCAACTATGTTTGTTGCAGGGTTAAAGCAACATGTATATTGCAATTGTGGTGTGTGGTATTGTATCATAGCCATGTGTGTTGTTACCTAAAAACCTAAGGTATATATACACCTTAGGTCATATGGAATTGCTTGGTAAAGAGTAGAGTTGTAGACATATCATACGAGGTAATCACGGAGAATAATTATCTTTATCGTTTAGCTAACATGTAAAATAAATAATTGGGTGGGTGTTGCGTAAAATGGTAGGTGATTATGATGGTACGAGCATGTACGCAATACCATTTTTCCTTTCTTTTCCCTTTTCTTCTTCTTATTCTTGTCAGGTTTAATTGGGTTTTGTATAGGCCTAATTGAGCCATTTTTCTCTTTTTTTCCTTTCTTTATTTTCTCCTCTATCTTTTTGGGCTTAGTTGGGCTTGAATAAAGAATGAATTGAAGAGTTATTAAAGAATCAAGGAAAAAAAAAGAAAAAAAAAGAGTTGGCATGTGTGTTACACGTGCCACGAGTGAACCAATTCACCACATAGAGGTGGCGCATGTGGAGTTTTTCAGGCTTCGATGATGACCTTCTTCGATTCATCTCAATGAGAGATTTATTTAGAGGTGGCACGTGTACGATTTGGAGCTCCAATGATACTTCAACGACCCATTTTGTTATCTTTTTTTCTCTCTTCTCACATCAATTTTTACACCATTATTTCTTCTCCCTTCCCTGTGTGCCAACCAACCTTCTTTCTTCTCTTATCTCTTTCCTTATAGGTTAAGTTGGGCCAAGATAGTGGGCTCGATTGGGTTTTATTTTATGAGCTTGGTTGGGCCAATTTTATTTTCCTTCTCCCCTTCTCTTCCTTTATTTCTTCTTCTCCTTCTCCTTTATTTATTTCTTCGAGCTCGGTTGGGTCAGAGCTTCATTTTCCTCCTTTCTCTTCCTCTTCCTCTCCTTTTTCCCCCTTTCAAGCTCTGTTGGGCCAGTATGGCCTCGATTAGGCTTACCCTTCCTTTTCCTTTATTCCTTTTTGTTAATATAATTTAAGAAAGTTTATTCCATCCATTGAACATTAATATAGTCCAACAAATAGCTCAACCATCATACCTTTTATCTTATTATTATTATTATTATTATTATTATTCCTTTCTTCACTAATTTATTATAATATACTAAACCCTCTGGCATTTCATTGTAGCAGTGAACAGTGAAATATCAAGGCATTGTACATTTAATCTTCAAAAATAAAAAAAATTATGAGAACTAATTTTTTTTAGTTTTCAACTATTTTTTTTTCAATTTCATTCTTCAACATTAGATTTAATAGGTATTAGACTTAATAATTTATTTTGATTTGCTTTATATGGAGTTATCCTGATCTTCTTTTTGATAGGTTAATCCGAATTGACTCATATAACCACTCGCAGGTTAAGCCGGTTGACTTGATATTTTTTTTCTCTTTTTTTTAGTTGTTTTTTTCCCAATCTCATCCTTCAATATTATGTTGACTGAAAATTAGGGTTCATAATTTATTTTAGTATGCGTTTTATAAGGTTTTTCTGGTCTCATGACCTGAGTCACGAGTTTGTTTTGTTGACTTGAGTGGTTTTTTGTGTTCTTTTTTTTTATTTGTTTTTAATATCATCCTTCAAAATTGGGTTGATTGTGAATTAAGCTTCATAATTTGTTTCTATGTGCTTTTTATGGGGTTATTCCGGTCTCATAACTCAAGTTTGGAAGGATAACCTGGGTCGACTTGACTTATTTTTTTAGTTGAATTTAATTTTCAATTTCATTATTCAACATTGGGTTGATTGAGAATTTAATTTGCTTTCTATAAGGTTATTAGGTTCTCAAGATCTAGATAACAGATTTAACAGGTTAACCTGAGTTGATTCTAGTCAATCTAATATGTTGTCGTTTCAATACTTAAAAAAAGTTGTCGTCTTGATTTTTTTAGTTAAACTATATTTTTCTCAATCATCTGGAGTGTTTTTGGACCTAC
>Ga0307507_10005817_pt1 | contig 19770 bp, 23 predicted proteins | sample 7_EM_MG_FD_207223 | JGI IMG/M metagenome (GOLD analysis project Ga0307507, IMG submission 207223) | Populus trichocarpa ectomycorrhiza microbial communities from riparian zone in the Pacific Northwest, United States - 7_EM | ecosystem: Host-associated > Plants > Roots > Unclassified | place...
CATTCGTTGACACTTTCTCGATCATAGCGCTCGCCCTGCCAATTCAAACTCAGTTGCACCAGTCGGAGAACAGAGGTCCTCCACCTCCAAACCTCTGCGCAGCTTTCTCCGGCTGGTCACGAGTCTAGGGTCTTGCATCACTGAGATGTGAACCCTCTAGACCTCGGTGCAGTCAATAGCGATAGAAAGGTCTGAAGACAAATATTAGCGCTCGAGATAAAGATGGCACCAAATATGACAGCATACCCGACGCAGTGTGCGTGCAGCAGACGGGACGGAAAGTTGAGTACCGGGCATCTGAATCCGCTCAAATGCAACTCAGCGTTACCAATTGAAAGTGTGGTGGCTATCCTCGGAGACATTGGTACTGCACCCAACCCAAACGATGGATTGAGAGTTAACGTTGCGACCCAAAGAGCGCCCAGCTTCTCGATAGCCAGCTTCCTGTAAGCAATGCTGCCTCTTGTTTTGCGGCCTACAAGAAAGCACATGTGAGTGATAGATAAGGGATGGAATATCTGCGAGATACGAACAGCACATTGGTTAACCAACGGGGCATCGACCTCTCGCCCCCAGCTTATCGCTTTCACCCAGGACGAACACGTCCACATTTGGTGCAATCGCCTTCTGGTACTGTTCATCCTCAAGTTGATCCCTTAACTATGTAGGAACCCCCCGAAAGCAACTACGGGTGCTCGTTTTCGAAGGTTGTGTCTTTTTCCGCTGACCACTTCCTTCATCTCCACCACAACTCCGAGGAACGAGCATCCGTCGCTCGCTGTAGTTCTTTTCTGCCCACCCAACGACCCATGTTATCGCCACCCCAGAGAACGACAAATCGTGGTTATTTTCGGTGTTCCTCATTAACGATCGCTTAGTTTTGGAGGGGAAGGAGAACGCGGCAGGCGTGTAAGATGGTACGTTCCCCCTCGATTAGTATGTTATCATTCTAATGACTACTACAGCACAACGTCGCACCACGACCACGACGAAGAAAGACTTTCCATGCGTGGGTCTCTTGGCGTCTTCGTGGGGGCAGACGGGCTCTCGGGCGCCAAGACAATTTTATTTTGAAACTCGTCTAGTAGGCGAGTCAAGTAATGTACAACTCATTCTGTGCATAAGTAAACGCAATTTATTCAGCTCAACATGTTGTCGCTTTCGGAAGCTTCGCTTTCTTCAGTTTGGCGATTTCCAGGCCCTCCCACATTGGCGATCAAGATGACGTCTCCGTAAGTGTGAGTCAACTCAGCTTCGTTGCCATACGCGACGTAATCCGTCCTTTGCCTAGTCAGTTCAGTCCTCTTGGTGAGCCACCATACCTCTTCATTTCGAAAGGTAGAGGCATTTCCATAGTAGCGTTCCACATCGATTTCAAATTCCCCTCCGCCATTTTCCTTCAGCCCGCGGGATTTGACGATGAAACCTGAACTGCACAAGAAGTCCTCAAGGGATTCTTCGATGTAGTCCGTCTCGACAAATTCATCGACCAAAGTCATAACATGTCCACGTGTTTCTGAATCCTTATAGAGCACTTTCGGTTTCAGGTCAAGCCCGAGAGACGCACAGACACGTCGGATGGCTGCATCGCTCCCTTTGAGGCAGTGGATGACCCTTTCGAGGCTTCCCTGGGTCTTGGAAACAGGATACTGATGAAGGAGCCCAAAACCGATGTTACCTCCCTTGGGCAGGAATGTCTTTTCGTCGAGTAGGTCTGACAGTGCCTGTTTGAATTTAAGCTCGCTGAGCATGACTGAGTCGGAAGGTACGCTCTGAATGTTTTGCTGCTGGGTGGCATCACACACATAAAGGTTATAGGTCAGAGAGACACGATAGCCAGACTCGACGACAGTGACTTCATGTTCGACGTCACTGTAGAACGCGACATATGCGACAGACGGTTTTTTGATGTGAGAGAACTCGAGACTAGGGTTGAAAGTGTATTCTTGACCATCGTGGCGCAGGAGGAGGGACCCGCCTTTGTGAGGTGTAGGGAAAATGATGACAAGCGAGCCAATCATGTCTACACTGCGAGGTGTATCCTTATGGGACTTGAAGAAGGAGTCCTTTCCTTTTGGCAGGGAATGAGAAATAAATATTTTGGAGCAGATGGAAACTGACCATAGACATTGAGTTTGTATAATTCAGTCGTCAATCCTTTCAAATCTTGATCACCTTCGAGTAGTTGTCCACGAATAAACTCAGAGAGGCCCAAACGATCTGCATCGAACCGTGACATAAAGTCAGTGACATCCATTTTGCCGGCCTTGCGGTAAGACAAGTCTAAGACATCCTTATTGTCGGTTCCAAATGTCGCCGGAGTACATGCATCTGCGAGCGATTCGAGTTGTGACTCGGTCGCGTTGAGAAGGTCGATCCACCTGCCAATGGTGTGAGGTTAGGACCTGTGAGATGGATGTCCATGTACCTAGAGAGATCGCCTCCAGTTCTGAAGGAAAGCTGGAATGATTCAGAGGGAGTTTCCCATGTTCCACTGCAAAGAGGAGGCTTGTTGACGATGGCGGAAGATACATTTTTGAGTTTGGCCTTGAGGATGGGGGTAAGTTTAGGTCTCATTGCGGAGGATATGTAAGTGCGGAGGCAAGATTTTTGCAGACGGGCCGGTGCCATCAATTCTCGTCCGAAAAGGGCTGTTGGCCTGCTCCCCGCTCGTTTCGGGGCTGGCCTCTGCAGTCCCGCTCCGATCGGGCGCAAAATTGAGGACAGGAACCCCATCGGGTGCCCTCACCCCCCTGCAAATATTGGATGCGAGCGGAGCCTGCACCTGGGAACGAATAGGGATCCAATCCTGATATTAATACACGAGAGAAGGACAAGTGACAGGGAGTGAGGAGGGATCCGCTTGTATAACTCTTGTTTTGACTATGAAAATCACTGCTAATGAGTTCAGTATCCTCCCTTCAGTCCTGTTATCCCTCTTAAACTGGTCAAGGAAATTTTGGACCTTGCAGCAAAGAACATCCAAGTCTGTGTTGTGGGACTACATGCACATGTTGCAAGAAAATGCCCAGTTCCAAGACCAGTTTAAGCCTGTCAAAATGAAAGAACTGGGGACTCTGGCATGTGCAGTTTGCAATTGCAAGAAAAAGAGCATTCGACGGCCACTACCGGAAACAGTGAAGTCGGCAGAGAGGAGAGCGCCCGCTCTGAATCCTTTTGCACCTCGTCGTAGGGGTTCAGAAACCCACTATACCAATTATACACCGAGTCCACTCTTGACTCGGGGCTAGGTACCCAGCATAGTTTATATGAAATCTAGAGAGCAATTGGTATACTTAGCTTTCCTACCAGAATAGAATTTAAAAGAGCCACTGAAGGCCGAAACACATGACTAGATAGACAATGTGAATGAAGGACGCAGTCCAACAATTTATGTGGCTTACAGATAAGTAGTACATTTTGGCGGCGACATCAAAGTGCCTCGCATGGGAGAGAGAGTATGAGGATCCTACTCGATAGTTCGAGGAACTCCGTGTTAGTGCCTTGGATTGCGGCTTTATATGTCAAGCTCCTTCATCCTCCTCTCAGCCCAGGCTCCTAGATCACCGAAATATCCCTCCGGGTCGTCACCTCGCCACACTTGCAATGCAAACCAAATATGGCGTGCGTCTTCCCCTGCCTTAATTGCATGTTCGTAATTGGGGGCTTGGTTAAAGAGAGCCTACCCGTCGAAAGGCAGTTACTTATTTATTCATGGAATGCTCGAACGGAATACGTACCTTGAAATATTGCGTCGCCCATGTCATGTACTGTGTAAGTTCGTCCGGAGTTGTGTCGTCAGAAACTCGAGTGATTGAAGGGGCGCCCTTCTCATTTGTCACCAGGTCCACTGTCACCGTCATCATCGGATTAGACAAGATAGCCGGCACGATGGACCCAGTCTCCCAGTCAAACAGGGATGTCACGAGGGGTAGACCGTTTGCATCCATTGTAATCGACATGTTGTGAATGCCGAAATCGCCGTGGTCGAGAACGAGACGATAGAGAGAGCTCTCGTCGCTATCTGTGGGGATGATGTGTGGGATGAGGCGCAAGAGGGACTGCTTAGCCGCTACCGCAATCGGACCGACGGTGTTATTGTCAGATTCCCACCCAATCATGTCGCCTATGTTCCTGATTGTGGCTTCGACCTTGGAAGTGAGAAGAGCAACGCAGAACTCGCGTGTGGGAGCAACGGGAATGGGAAGTGATTTGGGCTTCTGTTCAAAAAGGCGTTCGCGGAGCCAGACAACGGCGAAGTCGAGAGGGAGACTAAAGTTAAACAGTGATGCGCGAATACGGGCTGATTGAGTAAGAAGATTGGCCTATAGAGCAGGCTGTCAGTTGAATTGCAGACGACTGACATTGGCACGCACCTTACCTCCTGGGGTGAGGTCGTACCATACATTATTCTCTCCTTCTGCTCTTTCAAACAAGAACAAGCGGCGGCCCGCAATATCCTGAGGAAGATCAAGTTTGGGACCATCGTGTTGCACTGGAAAAGCAGGCGAGAGGCCAAGATATTAGGCTCCGAGAGCAAGAGCTCGTATACCGCCACCTCGAACCTAGCCTCGGGAGCTTGTACTTCAATTGGGAGCCCGTCAAAGTTGGGCATGTTGACATCGCAACAAGCCAAACGCGCCACGACGTCGGGTTGATTCGATAGCTTCAGGTGGAAACCCTGCCCCACCCAACCTCAGTCTCAGCACGGAATCGGATTCTGAAGATAGCAAGCAGGAGGAACGCACGTAGTTGTTAGCACCCTTGCTGACGCGTGGAATATCAATAACCTGTGTGCTGAGATTCTCCTCAATCTCTCGAATGAGTAGATTTACATCCCAAACTCCGTGAAAAGGGCTGTTGCCGCTGCGGACCAAGGTGAGCAGGTGCTTGCCGTCGAAGTCGATGCCATCCTGCACCTTGGGCCAATCGTCCCCAACATACATGACGGAGTAAGTATTCTTGGAAATATTGTTCTTGGAGAGAAAACAGGAGCAGCGAAATTTTTGGTTGATAGATTGATAGATTGAATCACGAGATCGTGATACTCTTGATGATCAATCGATCACGACTACACCTTCCTTGCGCAGACCAAAATGCCCACGGAATCTTATCAGCACGATCATTGTCATCGACGAGACCCCCGTCCCGTGAACCCCGAATCTGCATCGGAGTCGCTCCGCTGGATCCATGTCTGCCACTCTTGGAGGGAGGCAGCGATTTCGGCCCGTTCTTCGTAGAGAAACATCAACATGTTGCTTCGATTCCTTGGGCTCTCGAGTTTGCTCGTAGGTCTGACTGCATCGTTGTACCGTCAGACACCCAAAATTCTTGTAGTTTCTGCACATCGATAAGGAAAGGGCGCTTATCAAGAATGTTGTCAGACGATGCTCATATATCAGGAGCCTAACCTGCGATTTACTCCATCCCGAACATATTGAAACCCCTTGGACCCCTGCATCCGTTCCTCCCTATGCTACATGCACCCGAACTGAGGAGGTTATCCCTCTCCTCTTGCCTTGTTGACGTGGATGCTAAACCTTTTCATCTCAGCCAAGCCTTTTTCCAATGTCCCGTACCCGAGTTTTGCTTCAAATGCCCAACCTTGAATGTTCAATGGACCCTTCTTCCCAATTCATGGGAAGATGAATCTAGAATTCAACGGGCCGCTATCCTTCCCAACCTTCGCCACATTGGGATCTACTGCTACAAGGAGTCTGTTCATCAGCCCTGAAAAATATCATGGTGTAGACCAACTTCTCTCGCCTTTCACTTGCATTATGTCGCATGCCACAGAACACAGAAACTTCCACACATCGATTGAACCTCACCATATGTCCTAGTTCGCTTGTGGGATTGTGGTTCAAGGCGACTTGGAATCCGATGAACCAGATATCGGTTTAGCTGCATCATTTTGTTCTCAAAACGTGTTCCTATCTCGTGCCAAAGTCGAATGGAATTGAAGACATGCCAACACCCCCGATGGTACCATTCCAAAGGAAATAAAGGTCAGCCGTCGGTCAGAGTTGCATACAGAAGAAGAGATGGATTTCATGTCTTCGAAAGCGCTTGGATCTTGGAGTGGGACTGAAAAAGCTTATTCTCTATTTCTGCGATTCGGATGACTCGGAAGCCGGCTTGTCAGAGAAAGTACCGTACCGCTCAGTGCTTTCAAGGAGTTGGTGGACGTAGAATTTAATTTGACGAGATCGATTAAAAGATTAATGATAATTTTATTTGGCTTTATCGCCAGCTAGTTCAAAATTCGCAGTGAGAAAGGTGCATAATTTAAATAATGGAACTATAAGCCTCGACCATTTTTGAGATTTGTAAAAAAACCTCATCTTTCCTCTTGAAAACTGTCTTTCTCGCTTCCTAGGCTCCTTGGTTGCTCTGACAATTACTTAGGCTATGTCTCTGGGCGAGAACGCCCTGACAGTATTAATAGTATCAAGACTCAAAAGAGGGCGACAAAACTTTCCGTCGGCGTATACGTACTGAGAGCATGATGACAACAACGTAATAACCTGGTTGGCACATTGTCAACTTAAGTACTACACAGTATAAATATAGCGAACACAGGTCTTATAACATTCTAGCATGCTCTAATCCTTTCCTTAATTCTTCTATCAAAGCCAGATTCTTCACTCTTTGCTCTTCGACTTCAGGACCGAGTGCTTGGTCCCACCACCGTTCACTCTCTATCACATTCTTCCACCCTCTGGTCATCAATTCTTTCATCTTCGTAGGGCTTCCTCCCAAAGGTTTGGACATGGCCTTCTTAGCTTCCTGCCACTCTGCATGAGGTTTGGTCACAGAAAAACCTGGAAGTCCGGTGAACCCATTGGCACCAAGAACAACATTGGGTGGAATGGTGATTCGACCAATTTTGAAGCAGATCTGTGAGACATGGAGGGTGTGTAGAATAGCACCGTCAGGTTCTTGTCCCGCGAGTTGCGCCGCTACCGCATCCAGGGACACTTCCGTTCCTGCTTGTTGCATATTGCTGGATAGCGGCGTTTTACCGCTTGGTGACCCGACAACTGATGTTCCATCGGAGTCGGAAACTTGGGGAACAGCCCCACTGGTAGCGGGTCTGGCAGTGCGGTGCTTATTGTCGGATTTGCATACGAATTTCATGACAAGATACGCCTGCAATTGATTAATGATGTGTAAATCAGGCAAACGTCTACACGCACCCATTTCTGATCCCAAGCAGCCAGCTTGACCCGAATTTCATAGGATTTAAACATAGGGATTTCATGGATGAAGTAGAAATGCGTCGCTTGTTGAAAACGATGAGGTCGTGAATAGGTTGGAAAGTTCAATAAACGGACCTGCCAAAGCCATCCAACCCCCAGCCCTGAAGAACATAGGAAACATCTTTACTGCCGCCTTCATACGCGCATAGTCGAGAACCTAGGTACGAAATTTAGCACGTTTCAAAAGGAAAGAGGGTACAATTACTTTGCCATAACTAGAATTGCTAAGGTGGAAGTAAAAGTCGCAATCGTCGATACCTACGTCCTACTTGAGCAACACTTTAACAAAGGGAAATTACTCACTTGCCCATGAGCGATAATGGACGGCCATTTCGAAGGGATTGGCTCCAATAGGAGAGATAGATTCTAACCAATTGTCCTCAAGCTCAAGGCCAGCCATTGGGGACAAGAAGAGCATTTGAGCGCGAATTAAGGTGTGTCTAATCCGAATAGCGAAGACCTCCCTGAACACACGAACTTGGGATCGAGAATGAATATGGATAAGAAGCGAAGATTGTGACTTACAGTGCCAAACCAGAGGCCATGACCGAATGTTCAGAAGAAATAGGAGGAAAACAAGGAGTTTTCCAAGCTTTGGTGTGATGCGAAAGAGGGTTGTTTGAAGTTTCTTCACCTCCGTGAGGATGCCCTGATACTTGAGCAATGCCCGAGAACCCGCACCTATTGTCAAAGACATCCAGGTTACTACGTGGAAGTTCAGCGCTCAGCGCTACATAAAACAGTCATCAAGGCCGGTGGCAGTGCTGTCAAAACACTACATAGCATAACAAATCTCTTACCAAGATCTTACTTTATTTATATAATCTACGTGAATGACGGCAGTAACATGTTTCAGGAATCAAACTGTGCTATTATGCGGATGTGAATATATCGCATTTAGGGCTCAAGCATTACGGTCTAGCCTGAGAGTTAAGGCTGACAGTATGGGATTCTTGGGGAAAGTGAACAGTCTGCTGAGCCTAACAATGGTCCACAATGGGAGGTGGACGGCCTCATGCCTTCAAGATTCATGAGGCAGGGAACAGAGAGCGGAATGCGGATCCTCTTCAGGTTGTCTTTGTCCTGAAACTTAGCACACTACATCGCGACGGGTGACTAGATCTGACCATTTCGAAGTCATGACGGGTACAATTATTCTGTGCAAAATAACATCCTGACTACGATGACCGCAACTTAGCCGTAAATAGGTGCACATCTGTCGAGGTGCACTCAGACCTGGTACCGTGAAATGCCGAAGCAGTTAAAGTCGTTGCAGGCGGATTGGCGAACTGTATCAACATTGAGATTATTTATAAGGTAACAAATAACAAATCTAAGAACTCACAAATGCTGGGATACGAGTATTTACCCAAGGATGGGTTTCGGCTTAATTTCGCGAAGTCATCCGATATTTTCCTACAACTGAAGTTAATCGCCACACTGGTAATCGAATGGTTATCGAACGCGGAATGGCCAAAAGCACGCAAGTGAGCTGGCAAGTGATGATATGGGGAATGTATTTAAACTCTCTCGCAGGCACCTAGCACAATAGCTGAAAACCAGAGGCACTAGGAGTGTTCGATAGAATTCACTGGGTGATTGATTAAAACGCGTTTGGGAAAGGACTGCTGCAAGAGCACTTTTATCGCCCAAAGTCGTGAGGGGAATAAAGCAGTGTTGTTACCAGGTCCCAGGGTCGCGTTGCCGGGGTAAGTTTGATCTCGGAATCTGTCCACCATCTGTCCACCTAGTGACGAATGCACGAAAGAGCTGAGATTATGATAGAGGCCAGGCACGTACCGTAATGAGGGGGAACAGAACATTAATATTCCGTGTTTTCGTCGGAATATTAATTAATCTGTGAAGCGCAGTCAGCCGACGTAAGAAATCTCAGTGGGGAATTTGTGGCTGTCCGCTTGGGCTATATAACACTGGACTCTGACCATGAAGTGCGCATCCCACCTCAAGTTCAAGTTGCCACCGAATTCCCACGCACACTGATAATTACACCACGAGTATCCTTTTGCTGTCGACAACATCATTGTTCCTGCCGTGTTAAACCAGGCAGTGATCAACAAGCGTAATGAGGTCTCCATCCTCGACGCCAACAGGTCATCTATCATCTCTTTCAGAGGTTGATCATGGCTCTGCAAACAGAAACTCCTCACGGTTAAATCCCAATGGAACCCCTCCTAATAGGACGACGGCATTGTCTTCTTTTCCCGATGAGGATATTCCTCGCTCATCAAGCCCCCATTTACGGGGTCGAGCGATATCTGCAACCTCAGAGGATGTGCTGCCTACCAACCTACCGATGCATGTTGGTCAGGGAGCATCCTCGCTGTCACTTCCTGCTTTGAATGCCGATGAAATGCGATCAACCGTCCGAGATAGGTCGAGATCACCAGGTCGCAGTCTACTGAACACTACAGGTCAAGGAGCGGAGGCAAACTTGAAGTCGTCCTGGTGGGCAGAGAAGCACGTGTCACGACCTTGGCAGGACAGCCCGAAAAGGAAGCGGACCGTGCCAGAGGAGCAAACCGAAGCCTTCCAAAGTACACGTACGGTGAGGGCCTGTTTTATTTGCAGACCTGACTGGTCTTTGATTTTTTGTCTTCGGGTCTTGGTTGTGGCTGCGAAATCTGCAGAAAGTAGCGCAAGCAGTGTCTTCTGCTTTGGATCTAGGGACAGATATACTTCATGAAGCTCTCTTCGTCGGGGTCGACCTTTTGCAGCTCGCTCCAGTTCCCGGACTGGCGGAAGCAGCGAAAACTCTGTTAAATATATGGGACGCGGTTCAACAAGTTGATGTGAGTGCTCTCTAGGTTTGCAATTTCTGGCTTTATCGAACCTATTTCAGATGTACCGCCTTGCCTGCCTGCGTCTAACGGAGCGGTGCGCTGACATCCTTCTTTCAATTCGGCACGAAATTCAAGAAGCTGGCGGCATGGTTGGTGATGAGTTAGCTGCACCAATCGCGAAACTGGAACAGTAAGCTGACAAATTACCGCTTTTTTGCGATGATCGATGATGCCTGATCGGTCGGTCGTTATAGGTCATATCTATCTGTTCATCGTCTTATTCTTCGGCAAACCCAGCGACCTTGGTTGAAGAGATATCTCAAGCGGGGTGAAATCCTGAACGACATTTCAACTTGTGACATTCTGCTTCGGGATGCTTTGAGCCTATTTGGTGTAAGTAGTGGCCAGTACTATTTATGTCAAATCTATTGACAACTTTCATGCAGATCTCCATTCAAATACGAATTCTGAAACTGGTGCAGGAATCTGAGAGAAGACGTCAAGCTGATTTACAAGCTTTGGCGTCGTCGGCCTTTCATGGCCAATTCCCGCTCTCTGGTCCAAATACGAAGTTAATTCTTGGAGATGCGGCAACCGGTGAACCTAGTCAGAGAGTCTTTTCCACCGAGTACACATTGGAATCATCTGTGGAATATGGGACTGCTAGAAATGCTCTTGGGCTTGTATCTGACACCGATGTTATTCATTCTACTTCCCCAACAATACAGGCCTCTAGTGTTATACCCGCCATTCACTCAATTTACGAGGTCCAAAACTCACTTGACACCGCCCTCGACACCTCTGATCTCCGTCAAGTCATGAACTCGACCCTACAGAGTGGAAGCGATGCGGAAATACTTGATGTGTTGCAAGTCAAGCGAAAAGAAATGCCAGACGCAATCAAGGCTCTTCAGCGTGCCCTTGACAGACTTTCTGATCGAGAAGGAGGAACTGACCAACCGTTAGGGAAGAGTGTACTGGTTGGTAAAGTCATCCGAAGGACAAGCGTGAAGGACTCGGACGGATCGAAGGGACCAAAACGCTCGACTACGGTCATCAGTTTCGAGAGTTCAAGCAGCTCTGGCGACAGTGGGAGTGGGAGTGGATCTAGTTCCGAAAATAGGAAACGGGACACACTGGACTGGGAGTTCATGGAGAGCGGAATAGATGCTTTGTGGAGGATGAGCCACGGCGTTGCGACAACTGTGCCAAATTGGACAATAACAAAGTAAGTCTCACAAATGCCGTACCGAACAATATGCTCATGTTGATGCAGGTATGAGGTGGATCGAGACGAAAAGATTGGCGTTGGTTTCTTCTCTGACGTCTATAAGGGCACATGGCGCGGTCGAACTGTTGCCATAAAAGTTCTCGCAGAAACTACCCCGCGGACGCTATTTGTTCGTGAAATGGGTATTTGGAAGACGCTGCGACATGCCAACGTTCTCCAATTGTATGGTGCGAGCAGCGCTACTGGCGATCCCCCCTGGTTCTTCGTCAGCCCCTACATGAAAAATGGAAGTCTTCCGGAGTATCTCAAGAGGATTGAGCTGGAAATGCACCCTCCTGGTCTTGGAGTTGGATCTAATCAGAGTCTCCCTACAACCCCTTTCCGTACTCCTGGTCTCAGAGCCACTACATTGCCTACCACACCAAAAGGCACTCCGCCCGGTATGGGAAATGGCGAATTCTCGATATCTGCTCCTGGATTGACTGTCCCTCCAACTTCCAGGTCCCCATCCCGCGAGAACAACCATATTCAACGGGAATGGGACCTATTCCGTCTGATGCATGAAGTTGCAAAGGGGATGGCATATCTACATGGCCAAGGTGTTCTTCATGGTGATTTCAAAGCGGCAAACGTCCTTGTGGACGATAAATACAGATGTGTTATTTCTGATTTTGGACAGAGTGAAATGAAGTCCGAAGCATACAGAATAAGTGGAACTTCTCCCCGTACGTTAAACTGGCAATAACTCTTCAGACTTTTGACTAATCAATTAATGATTCCAGGTGGCACTCTTCGCTGGCAATCTCCTGAACGCATGTCCGGGAGAAGCCAACTGACAACTGCGGACGACGTCTGGGCATTCTCTATCTGCTGCGCGGAAATTCTCAACATGGGACGGATGCCTTGGCCGCTTATGGATGATAACACCGTCAGGCATTTTGTGCTGAGTTAGTCCTTGCTTGAAATGTGTTGCAATCCATTTCTGACTCCAGGTTGCATTAGAGGATTCGGATAATTCCCGACCATCAATTCCCAGGAATTCCCGATTTAATACACCAGCGTTGCAAGATATGTTGCGCTCTTGTTGGAACACGAACCCCGAGCAGCGTCCTTCATTTTCTAGGGTTTCCCGGAGTTTGAAATTACTTCGAAAAAGTTTTGGACAGGACGTTGCCGATTCGCCTGCTTTACCTTCAATTGAAGACATTCCTGAGATTGGTCATTCACCATCGCCAGATTTGCGCCCACAAGGTAACCTTCCCATTTACGTGCAGAATGCGACGGGTCTGATTCGTGAGTGAATGAAATCCGTTTTCCGTCTTCGTTCCGCTAAATTTAACAGCAGCTAACGAAGTCCTTGGCAATTCCTTGACCACAGACCTCACCATCTCGGAGAGGCCTCATCGAGAAAGCACTGTTGTCACTGGAAGACATGACGTATCCGAACCCGTAGTTTACACACCAGCATCTCAGACGTCAAGTAGAACCTCTTCAATACTACTGCAACACCAGGCGGATGAACGCATAACAGTTATAGACCTGAGTGGCTATGAATCTCCCTCACCAGTCGACGAAAGAATTGCCCAAATAAAAAATGAAAGGCGTTACCGACTTCTTCTGACTCACGACTATCACCCTTCCCGTTTGTGATTCTTATAAATCTTGTGCGATTACTGACTATGTTTTCTAGTTTCCTTATCACTTTGGACACCAACCCCTGTCCCCCTTGGCGCTGTGGGATACCTGTCAAAACCAACAGGTGAATTTATCACCCTGTTCTCTGCATACAGCCCAGACAAAGCATCACATCCTCTTATTGGGAAACTCCCTTCTATCGATGGTTATGGACATTCTGGCCGAATGTACCACCGTCAGGATCGAAGGACCGTCGCTCAAAAGGCCTTGGATCTTCTCGGTGGGAGCCTAAATTTTGGCAACTTCTCGTGAGTTACGCAAACTTTTCTCAGCGAGATCCACGCTCTCAATCACACCACTTCGCAGCAAACAAGTTTCGAGAAGATATTCATTCCCATTGAAAGCAGCTCACAAAGTCGCTTATCTCTGTGCCGAAATCACACAATATGAATATCTGGAGTCTCTGGATGCCCCAAGAAAATGGTTCCAACTCCACGTTGATGCCGTGATGCAAGCATACGGACTTGAGCATCGAATCCAAAGAGAAGACCTTTTGCTAGGCAAGTCAAAACCCTTTTCCTTTCACTACTCGCTTATCTGACTATATTCAGTAATCGGCGCACTTCGGGTGCCGAACTACGGCCTCTTCGTTAGTCACAGTCACCCTGAGGGACACGTAAGTCCGGAAATATTTCATTTTTGTATGTTTGCTGAAGAAATACGCTTTTCAGGTGCACTTCAGTGTTTACACAAGCCAGAAGGTTGGCCAACCTTGGGGTACCTTTACCACGGATGCAGATGTCGAGCCCGATACTGGACCACCTTATTACGGGGACGAGCTCGATAATCCGCGTATTTCCGCGAGCAAAGTATCGCGCCATGGTGATCCATGGTCTGCTGTTCTGCTTGCTCGACTACGATTCAAGCCTGATGCTTTAGATCCTACATCCAAGTAGAACATTCCCGATAGGACGAACCAATTAGTATACAGTAAACTTTGCAAGAGAATTATGCCTCGATCAACTTCTGGACTTCTAAATATCATAATATCTCTACATAGGATTGCGGACGCCGGATAATAGAGACGGAGGATGCAATTCCCTTACAAAATCCTGTGTCAAGCATACTTGACTTTGTTAGGCGGCACCTGCTCACCGAACGACAGCTCCGAGCGTACGTTCAGGTAATTGCAGACAGATATTCATTTTGGGTGAACCACAATTATGGAATTATAGCTAGGCTTTTGCCCAAGACAATTCGCCCGCTTCTCTCTGTTTCGACGAGTTTGAACCTATTTGAAGTCTAATGCTCCTACTAGTACAGGGTCATGTAAAAATAAACCTTGACTCGTATCTTGCAAACAACCATCATCACCTCTAAACTTCGCATGAAAGAAATTATCTACGTTCAATTTGGTAGACTGTCAAACTACACTGGGACGCATTTTTGGAATACACAAGAATCCTATCTTTCTTGCAACGAAGACCTTGGGGTTGTTGATTCAAATGTTTCATTTTGCGAAAGTGTAGATGAACAGGTTAGAACGATTTGTTGACTTATTATCTTCTGGCATTGTACAATTCAACTTGTTCCAGGGAAGATCCTCATTGTGTCCTCGTGTCCTAATAGTTGACAAAAAGAGTAATCCCTAATTTTACAAGCCTGTCCGACACCTAACCATTCACGAAGGTGAATTCGGGAGCTTGTCCTCTAGCAATGCTTTCGGAGAAATCTCAGAAACAGACATTTTGGATGATAACACCTGGTTAGTGGCGGATTCTGCTCTCGCTACTATGTCACTGATTATCTGAAGGACCGGGTCTGTCACCGAACACCGAGAACAACGTATTCCTAAGAGTGTATATCATGCTCAACTAGAATCAGATCAAGAAAGTAGAGAGCCCGCCGCAGACATTCGGTACTGGTCCGATTACAGCCGCACCTACTTCCATCCCAGATCGTTACATAGGTTACCTGACACGAGCGGGTTTGATCATTGGAATTGGCGTGAATGGCACCAGGAGTTTCTACGCTTCAATGAGGTACGAACATAATGTCTCCCCTTTTCCTTGGTTGAGCTCTCTTCAGGAGGTCGAATTTCTTGATGGTCCCCTTCGCTTGTTGGCCGAGGGGTGTGAAAATATGCAGGTTGGAAATTAGTCTCTGCATTTCGCAATCTGAATCTGTGACGTTATTGAAAAGGGCATTCAAATATTAAACGATACGACAACATTTGGGAGTTTCACTAACAGCTTTCTTACTAGTTTCAGAGATGAATACAGCAAGCTCCCGTCTCTGACCTTCTCCCTTCTAACACTGGATTTCCAAGATAGTACCACCGTGCCCCAAAATGTCATCTTCATGTCGATTTTTTCAAGTGTTGAATCTGACGCGTCAAACAGGACAAAGCGCTCATCAACGAAGCCCTGTATTTTCGCAATCTCCATGAACTATCATCCATGAATATACCTGTGCAAGAGCCACCTTTTTGGCCAGATTTCATATGGAATAATTTGCGGTCTTGGCCGGTGAGCTTCACAAATATCCTATAAGGTTATTGAATGAATCTTTGAGGACAGAGTGAAAGTATCTACCATCAGTCTGCCCTTCTAGCTTCTCATGTTGAAAGCACCACGTTACCCTTTAGGTTTGAGGCATACAATACTTCACTAATTGACAAACTAATATGTTTGACTTCAAGGCTGTCACACACGCCCGAACACCGTGATATGGCAAACACCATTGACCACCTCAAAAGTCAAAACGATTCACCTTTTGGAGATCTAAGTGGAGCGTTCCCGTTGGACTCGGACTTTAATGGAGGAGAAGTCGTCAATTTCTCCACTTGTGACATCGACAAGGTACAATCCTGTACTACTTTCATACGCCAGTCTCACCTCTGCAATCGTGCAGTCTCCAGAAGCACGAATAGATGTTAGTCGAGGATTTTCAAGAAAACTGACCGCGGGTTACCAGCTGTGGTCAAAGAATTTTTCAACCCATATCTGTTATGTCGATAGGTAATCCTGCGGTGCCTTTCTACAATTGCCGTATTGATGGACAAATCACAGCATTCATGCCCTTGCATTCCCTATGCCGAGTTCTTTTCCTACTCTTGTTCGGTCCGAATCACGACCTTCTGAGTTGCGAGGTGCCAGAAATTCTCTGGAATCCACTGCTATCTTTTCATCTCTTTCGTCCACGTCGACTATAACTGCCCGAAGGTTCCAGCGGTATGCTACTTTCGTGGATTTGTGCATCAAGCGCAAGCCCTATCTCTCCCTCTCTATGGGATTTGACATCGATGAAACGCAGGAACTCGCAAATGACCTCTGGGGCATTTGCGATAATTCAGGAACTATCGACTCAATGTAGTTGTCAGATTTGTCCGAGTGCGTTTATTTTGCATCAAATCATCGATGTGATTATCTTCATACTACTATTACTAGTACAAATTCACAAATTTGACAAATTTTCGGAAAAGAGAAGAAAGCGAATATCGACAGGTGATGACTGATATACAGTAAGCCATGTTGTTTCATTTCATGTTTGTGGGTTCAAAAATTGCCTCGTACTTGCTTGATATGATAGGGCTGCCATCGAAAGGATAGGAATTTCTTTTATCTTGGTGGTCCACTAATTGTTTCTGTTGATATCAGCCATAGACTTGGAAGCAAGAGCCCGGATTAGGAACAAGTCAGATATTGGTGTACTGACACCATTGTCAGACTGCAGAGCCTTCTTATAGGGGGTCATGCGTGTATCTTCAGCTTCGTGGAAGTCGTGAGCAAAAAGATGATGGAGTAACTAACCTGGATCAACCTTCTCCGAGTCAGCTTCTCCTCGGTGACTAACCACTGACTCACCCTGGCCTTCTCCTTTACCACCTCTGACAAGTTGTTTCTTTGACGCCCCTCTCAATCGCGACCTTGCTGCCTTGTCCTCGACCAAGATATCAGAAACGTAGATGAATTCGTCTGTGTCAACTTTGAACTCAAGATTGAACCCATGACGGATGCTGACAGTGGCACTCGAATCTCTCAGAAAGCATTTATATTAAGTTCTCAAGTCGAGAAACCTGATTTTAGATAGTGGATCCGAATGAATAAATTTAAAAGAATCAATCGTTTCCATCAATGCGAGGTTAGGGCGATTGACAAAACCTATAAATAGTTCGAACTTCGCACATTGGCAGAAGCTGTCACCACTGCGGATACTTAAGCTTGTATTGAATATCGGCGGAGGAGCAAGCTAGGTGAGTATCGAAAGAGTTTATACGAATGTCTGACATGCACAGACCAATCTTCAGATTTTGTCAACATGACTCACCAGGTTTGCTTGTCATATTAGTGCTCGTTGTCTTGCCGCAAACGACTCTATCCTCGTGTTTCCTTCAACATGTCGTCCTCCAAATCCTTGCGCAAGCCTTACGATGGAACTCACCGCAAAATTGTGATCGCATTTGATCTCGGAACAACTTACAGTGGTATATCCTACAGGCAAGCCCACATCTAGACCTCCTCAAACTTTATGGTCATAATTCTTGTGACATAGCATTCTAGATCCCGGCCAAATTCCTGTAATCAAACCAGTTACTAGGTACGATTGTCTTTTCTCCCCCAGATGGAGTAGTCGACTAAGTTTGTTTTAGATTTCCCGCCCAAGAAACCATTTCGGGTGCCTCGAAGGTACCCACCGTTATCTACTATGATACGGACGGAAATGTTAAGGCAATCGGTGCCGAAGCAATAGGTGATGGCGTATATGAAGCAGCAATTGAAGGCAATTGGTATAAAGCAGAATGGTATGTTGCCTATTGATGTTGTTTCGACGGTTGATCTGACTAGTGTGTATTAGGTTTAAGCTTCATCTTAGATCCAAGTTTGGCAATGGAATGGCGCTTCATCCTAATGTGCCACCACTTCCGCCTAAGAAAACAGTCGTGGATGTTATTGCCGACTTTCTTCGTTATCTTCTACATTGCGCTGCATCGTACATCCAGGATACGTACCCCAATGGGCCGACCATTTGGACTACCCTGAAAGATGATGTCCACTTTGTTCTATCTCATCCAAACGGATGGGAAGGAAAAGAACAGAGCCAGATGCGGCTGGCTGCTGTAAAAGCAGGACTGGTTCCCGATACGCCTTCAGGGCACTCAAGGCTCGTGTTTGTGACTGAAGGAGAGGCTAGCTTACATTTTACAATCGAGAGTGGAGCTTTATCGCAAACAATGGAGGTATGGATTGTGTTATTGTTATTCGTCTCCAACACTACTGACAATGTCAAGGGTGAAGGTGTAGTGATTGTTGACGCTGGCGGAGGGACTATTGACTTGAGCACGTACAAACGCGTTCGAAAATTGAATCATCGGACATTTGAAGAGATTGCAATGCCAGAATGTCAGAATATCTCTTCAGAATGCATCTATTGGTGTTTTAACGCTTGAGTAGGTCATTTCCATGGGTCTGTATTTGTCACCCTCAAAGCAAAGGATCACTTTAAAGGTTCTTTGTGGACCCTTTTGACGTAGCCCTTCCTGACGATTCATGCATAGATCTACTAAATGGATCTCAATTTGCAGCCGATCTCAATCATATCACCGATTGTTTCGATAGGACTACGAAACCAAGGTTCAGCAGCGACCAAGAGCCACAATATGTCAGGTTTGGATCGAGGAGAGATGATGATTTGAAATGTGGGATTCGGTTCGGTCAATTGAAGCTTGCGGGGTAAACGGCTTCCGCTGCTCGCTGATAATTATTATTTCTTACCCATTCACAGAAAAGATGTTGCCAAATTCTTCCAACCTTCCGTTGATTGTATCGCACAAGCGGTAATGGACCAGAAGCGGTCATCACATGATAAAATTTCAGTGAGTGAGATTCATTAGTAAGGAATTCTCATCTTACACTTCATTTGCAGCATGTTGTTCTGGTTGGTGGCTTTGCCGCCAGTGATTGGTTGTTTAAACAAGTGAGCACCATTCTCACAAAAAAAGGCTTTGCAGTCATTCGACCCGAATGCCATGTGTAAGCGTACCTTACATCGCTTCCTTCGGACTGACCTTCACGCATTGTGTCTTGTAGGAATAAAGCCGTTTCTGATGGAGCGATATCATTTTATCTTGACCATTACGTTCGCACTCGAATCGCGAAGGTTACTTACGGGTCCAAGGTTACTGTTCCCTACATCGATTCTGATCCGGAACATGTCAAAAGGGCCGCTCTGAAATTCATCGACGCGGACGGGACACCGATGTTACCTCATGGATTCCATGTAATCCTACCAAAGGTTCTGATCACGTCCATCAAATAATCTTTGACTGGTTTCTGACTAGTGTGCTAAGAATTCCCAAGTTTCCGAGACTACAGAATTTACGCGTCGGCTGTCATTCTTCTTCTCTGATTCCAAGACCAGTAAGCGTTTAGAAACCACGCTGATGTGCTATCGGGGGTACGAGGAAAATCCTGAGTGGACAGATGCCGAACCAGGTTCGTGTTTTGGACCCGAGTGCTTTCCGGTCTTTCTGTCACTGACTGGTGCTTTATTTAGATCAATACACTACGCTCTGTAAACTTGAAGCTGATATTTCTCGCGTGGCTAGGCAACCTAGGCTTAAAGCCAATGGCGAAAAATATTACTCTATATCATTTGACGTGGTGATGAAGTTTGGACTGACGGAATTGCAAGCGCATTTGCGGTGGATGGAGGAGGTAAAAGAAACTCTTTTCTTTTTAATCAAAAGTCTTATTTTATCTGTTGCCCATAATTCATAGGGAATGGAACGACAGTGCGTCCTTCTTTTTCTTTCTCATACATTTCGTTTTTTTGACAAAAC
>Ga0307507_10005818_pt1 | contig 19769 bp, 7 predicted proteins | sample 7_EM_MG_FD_207223 | JGI IMG/M metagenome (GOLD analysis project Ga0307507, IMG submission 207223) | Populus trichocarpa ectomycorrhiza microbial communities from riparian zone in the Pacific Northwest, United States - 7_EM | ecosystem: Host-associated > Plants > Roots > Unclassified | place...
ATGTAAGGCTGCGTAAAGCTAGTTATTTTAATTTTTTACCCAATATTGGCAATATCATATTGCCGATATATTTCCGATAACCGATATTTTATTGGTTCGTATTGGTTCGTATCGGTGCCAGGTCTAAACATCAACTTCCTCACGTAGATAACTTCATCAATTAATTACACCACCACAATGGTCCGTAACTACATTTCTAATGATATGGATCCTACTCAATATCCTCTTTCCAAAAGTCGGGTTGCGAAAAAGCTACCGCCAGCCCCCGGACCACTACCTTCCTTCAAGCCTCTCCCCATCTACAAGGCCTTGGTTTTCTGGCAGAACGATTGACCGCCTGCGTATGCAGCTTCCTAATTGGTGCGCACGGAGCACAGCTCTGAGGACGCGTTTATCAATGCAAGGGATAGAGCCAGATGATGACGAGAGTGAGAGCCGCGATGAGGGCGCATATGCTGCTTTTGAGGACGCGATTGAGGTAGAAGATCACGAAGCTTCTTATATAGAGGCTTTGTAATTTGGGGTTGATTTAGTACGTTCTTCCTTCCCTACCTTTTTCCTTACCTTGTGCCAAGACTTACTATTTATAGTATGTATTTGATCTGGAGTCATACTGGAGTCCTGGAGCTCCACCGCCTCCTCGGCGTATGGAGTGGATTTGGGGGTCAAATCCACTCCACTCCAGTCCAATAAGATCACTGCATTGCATGCTTACAGTTGGTTGGTTTTACTAGAGCAAGCCAACCTGGTTGGCTTCTAAGCAGTCTCTCCTCACAGCCCCCACTGCTTCATGATATGCGCCCCCAACCGCGCATTGACTTTTCCTTCAGCCTTGTGCCCAAATGATAAGCATCTTCTGGTACTTCTAGCATTTATTGCCGCAACCCCCGAGGCTCCTTCTCCTCATTGTTTGTCTAACTCAACTTTAACACCAAATTTCTTGTAGTCCCGAAAGACAGCCAGTATTTGCGAGAGTCAGGTGAGCATCCACCCCCCAGGATCTTTACACAATTTCGGGAATAACATCTCCACTTCGCAGCAGATTGAGCCCATCCACTACGTACTGAACGATCCATACAGATTCAGACTTCTGTGTGAAGATGCCCCGGCGTAAAATGCTACCTAACCTCCCGAGCAAAGCTCGAGATTTCTTAAATGATGAACTATCGTACAATCTTCAACGGCCATACCCATTCCACAAACGATTTAAGAGATGTGTCTCTATTGGCATAATCCTCTTCCTGGCGGTCTTTACGGTATTCAACGTTGCCACCACTGGCTTTGATATGCAGCCGATGTATACTACCAACCCAAATGGGACTGAGGGTCACAAACAATGGTTTAATAACGCATTTTTCACCTGGAATGATGACACGCTCGACCCAAAGTGCCAGCACTTTGACATACCTGTTGGATATGACTTCATGACGACCAACTTAGGCCTCCGCTATACAGTTACTGGCGTGTCTTTCCAATCCGATTCCTCCAATCCCAAGGCAAACTCGGCTCAGCGGTCGTCATTATCTTACCATAATAACCCGCTGACGGACTGCGAAATATCTACGATTGACATCGATTTAAGAAAATCGGACGACACAGCCGGCTGTGACATGTGTTGGTGGAGCTGGATGGATAGCTCGGCCGACGCTACCACCCATTGTAAGATCGTCCTTGACGAGGGACACTTTATTCTATCGTTCAAAACCCACTACACGAATCTTGCTACCCTTTACAATGAGGTGACCATCGATAATTCGATCCCTTCAAGTCCTTACAGCTATCTTATAGTTGACGATCCAACTACCAACGCGAGCATCTGGTGGGGAGCGCGGCTCCTGAATAACTACTTTCTTGGAATACAGTACATGATGGCAGCAGCATCGCCTAACACAGCCCCGTGGAAGCGAGCCGGCATGACGTTTATCCCTGTTGAAGGGAAGTCTATCAAGGACTCGGGGCTGTTCACACTACGATATTTCACTCTTACGTCCACCGGAACCGCTACCAACCTCGTCTACCCGAATCCCTCAGATCGGTATAACAATAAGACTCTTATTGAGTCCCGCCCCCTTACTGAAGCACTATTCTTTGCGAAAGTATTTCGCTCCCTAGTTCTTGTGGACTTGGGAAACAGTCATACAGAGAATGTACTTCTCGACCCCAAGCTGCTCCAGTATATTCTCGATCCACCCGACAACTTTAACAGACAACCTGGAGCGCCCTTGCGCAACAGCAGCACCTTAGACTGGTGGAAATTTCAAGGAATTGCACCACCCGGCGAGCCAGCAGAGCAGAACTTCTCGATACCTATGGCTGAGAGCTACACGAAATTTAAAAATCTTACCGGACCGCTCGGTACTCGGCAAGCTTTCATTTACGCGCAATATATTTGCTCTGTGGGCCAGTGGAAGAGTAAGTCCACTATAACGTTAGCAGTCTTGGTCGCCAACTTCGCATTATTCCAAACGGGCTGGATGATATTTAAGTGGTTAGCAGATCAGTTTGTTAAAGGGAAGGACCGGAAAGCAATGTATTGCGAGGGCTGTCTCGAACTTAGCGAGGGACTAATGACTATGGAACCGGAGGAAGCAGACTTATCGACGCCGAAGAGACTCAAGAGAGAAAGCAATTGGTCCATTAGTAGTACTCAAGGATTATTGGAAGACCACACCAATGGGGTTGACTCTTTTACAGTAAAATCTCTTTAGTGCGATACCGTTTGTTCGGCCGAGCGTATCGTAATACCGATGGTATTGTTATATCAAGAGTCACGTGTTGGGTGAATAAGCAGGAAAAAGAGGAGCTTAATGCCTAAAAGGCTTAGGATGTCTACCTCGCGGGCTAAATAGGTCTTTTTTTACAAAAAGACGCTAATATATTAGAACGCCCTAGTAACCTACTCCCGCTATAAGTTATATAAAAAGGCCGCCTTATAGTCCCTAGCGCTGCTCTTAATTAGGCGGATATTATACTACGCTAACCGCTTACTAAAGTCTGGAAATAGCTTATTGCTAAGGTTTTAGTAGTATAGGAGGTAGAAAGTTAGCCCGCTAAGTATATAGATAAGTAGCTTCTTATTATATAAAGTCCTAATAGTTTTTAGGCGGCTATACTAGTTCTATTTACTAGTGTGTATAGTAAATATTAGGGGCATATAGTAGGTAGGGCCTTTCCCCTTAAATTTAAAGGTAAATAGGTCTAAAATCTTAGTAGGGCGCCTATTGCCGCTATAGGTAAGTATATAGTGGCCTAGTATAATATCTATAAGTATACGGAGGTATTATTTCTAGTAAGGAGTCTCCATAGGCCTATAGCTTATAATAAACGCTTTTAAACTCGTTCTTTGTATATTTATTAAGTAGCGTATCCTTATCTTTATCCGCGAACTACTACTTTTTCTATTACGCATTCCTCCACTATAGAATCTTTAGATATTTCTTAATATTATCCTCTTGTAGGGTAGTGGCTATTAATACCTATAGCCTTTTATGCCTAGTAGAGGTCTATTATAGTAGTAATATAGCTATAAACTAAGCGCTAGGAGAGCCGTGTCTTATCCTAGGGTACGTTATCGCTAGCCTTACGGCTTTTTACTTTTAGTAGCCGGCCTATAACCTCCTTAACGAGAAAAAGGAGTAGCTTCTTCTCTATAATAGTATTGCTATTATCCCTTAACCCGGCAGCGCCCAGAGCTTATCGATAAGGGTTGGTCTGTGTGGCTTTGGAACACCATATACAACAACCTAGCGGCTCTCATTGGCTACTTCTTATCGATAACTTCTGGACGCAACGTGCCGGGTTAAGGGATAGTACTGCTTTCGCTTATAAAAGGCCTAGGAAGACGCGCATTAGCTATAAGTATACTACTCTGTAAAGCACCTACCTACCTAGTTTAACCTTTTTCTACTTCGGTTTATAATTTAAAGACGTATTTTTAGGCCTCTTAGCACACGTAAGGGCGAGGATACTTTACGCGTTAGCCTGTAGTTCGGCATTATTCGCGATATTAATCTCTACGCGACTAATTAACGCCATTTTTAGGGTGGGATGCTGCTAGAGAAGCGACACCCTAGAGGGGGTTTCTATTTTTTTATATACACGCAAACGCAGACGTAGACTACAGTAAAAACTCTTTATAACAATATGGTTTTTTACGCCGTCCGTATCGTTATACCAAAGGTATCGTTGTATTTAGACTTTATACGTAAAACATACCAAACGTCAAAATTATATAATGATATTGCATATCTATAAGCCCAAAGTTAAAATTAAGCCATCAGCTCCACTAAAAAAAGATTTAATCGTTGTCTGCTTAGTATTTTGGAGTCGTCGTCCTTAGATTTAACGCTTATGCCTTAACAGAGTTATAATAACCTCTCTCTTACCATCCTCCTATTGCTCCTTATATAGACGAAGCTTTTGTAAGGCCTCTATTGCCTTATTAAGTTTAATTTAAGGTTATTAGGAGTCCTTTTTATCTGTTTCTGCATCGCAATCTAGCCTAGTATAGAGCTCCACTATATGCTTAATAAGATCTTTAGTAGAGTCTACTATATCTTCGCCTGGAAGATAAATGAAACTCTAAATATTTATAGGCTTATAGATCCGTCCAGCAGCACATAACTGTTTAGCCATCTCTTGCACCTTATTAATAACTGGATCTATATAATTATAAGGGCAAGGCAGCGGGCCTTCTCTTAAGCCAAAGAAAGTAGATTTGACGAAGTAATTATTAATTGCTTTTAGTGTAACTTCCTTCTAAGCTGCAATTGCCTATTAAATAGCCCAAAGCACATATATCTGCTTAATTAGATCTTAATCTTAAAGGGAGTGCTCTACTATAAATTTAAGCTAATATCATCGGTAGTATAACTTAAAGTTTATAATAATTTCTTAATTAAGTGGCTGGTATATAGAGGTGTAATTAAAAGGAAGAAACTTAACCCATATATTCTTAAGAGCATTATTTTTAGTAAGTGTTTAAACAGCTGCTTTATGCGCGCTAAAATTGTTAAGTAGAAGGAGGACTCTCCTACTATGCATCCTTTTGTCAAACTAGGTAAGCTATTTAGTTATAATTACTGTCGTCATCTAGGCCTTTTTATTGCTCTTCTATATAATATTAAGTAAAGCAATATTAACGTAAGATTTTATAAAACACTGTGGCTAAGCTAAGAATCCAATTATCTAGAGAGGAAGCTTATCTAAGCCATCTGCATTAGAGTAATTAGCTAGAGAGACTCTTACCTTCTACTTCTTTGTTCCTAAGAGAGCCTTAGTAGCCAGTATAGTATCTAGTATAGCCTTCTAAAAGAGCCTAGTCTTATCCATATTATAAATATCCTTTAATAGAAAAGATATAACAATCGCATAAAGCTCTATTATGCGATCTTTAGCACCTTCTATATTAACTAACGCAGCCTTGCTATATTACTTCCTTTTATAAATTCTACTATAAGATTTAAAACCCGCTAGCCATCCAATTAACTACTTTAGCTTAGGCGATTAAGCTAGCAAAGGTATCTATTACTATAATTAAGATGCGGCAGTATGTATAAGATCGCCCATAATAGGAATGCGTAAGATTTATAAGCGTTGGTGCCACTTAAAGACAGCTTCCTTAAGGAGAGGATGTTTGCCAGCTTATTATTACTCTCGCCCACTATACCCGTATGGCAATTTAGCTAAATTAAGGTGGTTAAATTTGTTACTTAGTATTTCTAATATTAAGGATTGATTAATCTTTTAATGGAGGAAGTTACTTGCCTATAAAGCAATCTATTTTCATAATAAGTGAGGGTGTTTTATATAGTAGGCGCATATTTTCTAATGCTTAAAGTTAAAGAATCTATAATAATATTGCCTTTAAGGATTTTAAAATCTAGGCATAATAAATAAAATAGAATTAAGTATGGAGAGTAAGATCTAAGTATTATTTTAATAGATTTTAATTGTTATATAATAAAGATTACCCATAACGTTTTGGTTTTTGTAAACTCAACCAACACCACCTAGCTAGCTAGGTGGCCGATAGCATAGTATATAGGTAGGCAAGGAACCTAGCCGATTTTAACTAGCGATTGCTAACAAAATAAAAATTCCCTTAAAACCAAGATAATAAACCATATAGTATATATTATTATAATCTAAGTTAGTAGAAGTAATAAAAAGTCCTATCTCTTTATACCTACCATCTTTTTAAATATTAGACTCTGTCTAGGAATAAAATCATTATTTTCTAGTAGAGAGATAATTAAGATTTATACGGTTTTAGATTTTATAAGAATATAGTAGATTTCTATACTTTAAAAAGTAGGCAGGTATAGAAAGATAGTAATAATAAAGAGTTCTAGCAAGTTTAATTATATTAATTATATAGTCCATAGTTTATTATTAAAGTTTTAAATTTTTTAAAAGATTTTTGGTTTTGTTAGCAATTTGCTAGTTAAAAATTTCTGAGTTCTTTGCCCACCTATACACCGTGCTGTCAGCAACCTAGCTAGCTAGATGGTGTTGGTTAAGTTTACGAAAACCAAAACGTCACGGGTAATGGCTGAACTTACGGTAAGGGAAGGCCAAATCTGACGAATTAAGAACTCCTTATAACGATTTTGGTGGGGCCACCTTTACGATATCATTAAATGTTAGAGTATTGTAATATTACACCAAAAAAGGCTTGATTAAGGGATGTAGATCGTAATATAGAGTATATCGTTATAACACCGTTATCGTTATAACACCGTTATCGTTATAAGGGGTTTTTACTGTAGGGAGGAGAGGTAGAGAAAGTATACCTACTGGCCACTTAGCGAGCGGATAAGTGACCTTACCGTATAGGGTAAATATATGGGCGCACGGCTGGTCCAATGGGCCAATAGTACGCGCGCATTAGCGGCTCGATTAGCGAGGGGGTCAGACATTCGAACGGCTTGGCTGCAGGCTCGGCCGTAGACATTCGCGAATGTCGACGGGGGTTGTTAGTGTCACGTGCGGCTCAGCGACTGAGCGGGCGCTCAGCCGAGGCGTGAACACCATGTTTTACCCACGGTTTTCGCAGTTCCTGGCGCTGGTTCTCTTCGCTGGTCTTGCGTTGCCGGCGTTAGCAAACTTATCTGTCGATTTTCCCACTGCAGCAAGATGCTGATACAACGTCTCTCTTTCCAATGCCATCATGCTACGGCTTTACACTAGAAGAGGCCACCATCGACCAGATGCAGGCTGCGATGAGCCGGGGCAAATTGACTTCTCAGCAGCTTGTCATGTGCTACATGCAGAGAATTTACCAGACGGACCAGTACATTAAGTATATTATACTCGACTTTTGTTAAACTACGAACTTGTTTATTTCTTATTTGCCAGAGTTGAGAGACCAATTAATTGGGATGAAAGCTAATTGAATGCCAAGTGTTCTGATGCAACTCAACCCTGACGTGATGGACATCGCCGCATGTCTTGATGCCGAACGCGAGGCTGGTAAAGTGCGCGGCCCTCTTCATGGCATACCGTTCATAGTGAAGGACAATATTGCATCCAAGGACAATATGGAAACTACTGCTGGCAGCTGGGCGCTCCTCGGCAGCATCGTTCCTCGAGATGCACACGTTGTGGCCCAACTGCGACAAGCTGGAGCGGTACTCTTTGGGAAGGCCACTCTGAGCGAATGGGCTGATATGCGAAGTAATAATTATTCGGAGGGATATTCCGGCAGAGGAGGACAATGCAGAAGCGCCTATAATTTGACTGTCAATCCTGGAGGAAGCAGTTCCGGGAGTGGAGTGGCTGTTGGGTCAAATGCCATGGCATTTGCCCTGGGGACCGAGACGGATGGTAGTGGTGAGTAATGCCCTGTCGCTGGTGAGTTGTGCTACTGCAGTGCCAGTGCTGACATTGTGAAGTGATCAACCCAGCAGAGAGGAATGCTATTGTTGGTATCAAGCCTACTGTTGGACTGACCTCAAGAGCAGGGTAAGTCTCTTCACGTTTTTATTATGTAAAGTTGCGGAATTTTAACATTTGACAGTGTTATTCCGGAGAGCACACATCAAGATACAGTCGGTGCCTTCGCTCGCACCGTACGGGATGCAACATACGTTCTGGATGCTATCTATGGTGTCGACCCGCGGGACAACTACACCTCTGCTCAGGAAGGTAAAACTCCCAAAGGAGGATATGCTCAGTTTCTAGCCAACAAGGATGCCCTAAAGGGCGCTACCTTTGGTCTACCATGGCAGAGTTTCTGGGTCCTTGCGGATGATGAACAACAGCAGCTTCTTCTTGAGCTCCTTGAGTTGATTGAGTCGGCTGGCGCAACTATTATCAATGGAACAGAGCTTCCCGATTACCAAACGATTGTCAGCCCCGATGGTTGGAACTGGGACTATGGTACGACTCGCGGGTTTCCGAACGAATCGGAGTACACATATGTAAAAGTTGATTTTTACAACAACATCATGACCTACCTTTCTGAGCTAAACAATACCAGTATCCGCTCTCTTGAGGATATTGTCCAATACAACATCGACAATGATGGCACCGAAGGCGGCAATCCTTGGCCCCTCGGAATCCCTGCCTTCTATTCCGGCCAAGATGGATTCTTGGCATCTCTGGAAACCAAGGGGATAATGGACGACACGTACTTTCAAGCTTTGAGCTTCTGTCAGCAGTCCACTCGCGAAGGTGGTATTGACGCCGCGCTAAATTATAATGGCAAGCAACTCTCTGGTTTGCTAGTTCCGCCGGACGTCGCTCAGACGTACCAAATCGCGGCACAGGCTGGGTACCCGATGCTGACACTGCCAGCTGGCACTCACTCAAGCACGGGCATGCCATTCGGATTGGCGATCATGCAGACTGCGTGGGCGGAGGCAGAGCTGGTAAAGTGGTGAAGCGCTATCGAGGATTTGCAGATTGCATCCGGTACACCACATCAAAGGACGCTGCCGAAGTGGTACGGATACTTGGAGAGGAACATACCAGTATTTAATCTCTAATTCTCTGTGGTACGCGCCCAACTTAGAGGCAGGCTGGTTTTTGATGCTATCGATAAGGCATTGATTAATAATCGCTATCATTAGTTAATAATCGATAATTATTAATAATTACTTGGCATTATGGTACGTGCCTAAGGCTAAATAATTTACAAAGGGAACTTGGAGGAAGGCTTCCAGAAAAGGTCCTAATAGCTGCCTAATATTAGATATTATTCGTCTAAAATACCACTTTGTTTGCAATGTTTTAAACACTCTACCCTCTTAAGGTTTTCTGCTCCTATCTACGCCCTTTCCTATAATACCGTACAACGTCCCCCTAAAAAGACTCGCTCTGGTTTATCGCTTATAGCTAGAATTAAGAGAATATTAATTGCTATATACAATAACCTTGGCTAACGTTTTCTTTACTAATCTTAACACCACTATTTAAGCGCTAGCATCTTACCAATATCGTACGGTTCCCTATTATAATAATCTTGGTACTCGTCCTAACTTGCTAGTTAAGTATACTTGCCTAGCTTTTAAGCAATCTAATTAAATATATTAAGTTCCTGCTCCTAAGGTCTCCTTTCATACGACAGAGGACTTAGAGGAGTAGGAGCTTTTTCCTAGTAGGACTCCCAAAGCTCTTTAACCTTTTTTAATATGGGCTTAACCCACTTTGCTTTCCAGTTTACCTTAATATACTTCATACAACGGTTTAGATGAAGAATAAGGGCGGCGGCATAAAGTGGTAAGTCGTCCGTTTTACTATAGTACTTATTAAAGGTCTCCCACCCCTTTCTAATTTAAGCGCTAAACTCCTTATCAGAAGCATGTTCAGACTATTATATAGTATTAGTATTATTTAATTTAGAAGGAAGTTTACTTATAAGCGTGGCTTTAAAGTACTAAACAATAATATCCATAGTAAAGAGCATACTATTAATTATTGCGTGGTCACCTTAAGTCTCTAGAGTTGCTTGGTGGAATGGTTAAAGGAATTCCTTAATTATATAAAGCTGTTTCCAGTCCTCTAGAGAGAGATAGTCTGCCTAAAGCGTAGCAAAGTGGTTCTTAGTATAGGTATTAATAGCTCCCGCCTTTTAATCGGCTATAGCTAGCATTTAAAACCAGCTATTCCATCTCATACGGTTATTAAGTGGAATTATTCTCTCCGCTAGATCTTTAAACTCCTTTATACAACCAGCAGAACTACGGATGTATATAATAATATTGTGAAGCTTACTAAGTAGTCCTATAACCCAAAAGGTTGCCCGTTTCTCCTCTTTATTTACTACCTCTCCTTTTCCTTCTTATTTATTGTACGACTCTAGTTGCTCTATTTTAATTAGACCATAAAATAGGAAGGCTTATACGGCTAAATTAATAATATAGCCAGTATAGCAGATCCGCCGATACGTAGAATCCCATTTAATATCCTCCTCTTTCTGGAGATAGGCTTCTACCGTACAACAAAGTGTATCATTTAAAGTGGCGTTATCATAAACAATAGACCTAAGCTTTTGTATAATACCATAGTCCTTAAGGACTGGGAGAAGAGTGGCGAATTGCTCATTTCTGTTATAGTTTGCTACCGTATGAAGCGCGAGGAGGGCCTTTAAGCGCTTCTCTTAACTATGGTTAACAAAGTAGGCGCAGATCCCCAGAAGAAGGAGCCTATTTAGGGAGGTCTAGATATTAAGTAAAAGATAAATACTTGATATTGCTGACTAAAGTTTCTTTTGTATAACGTCTTTATAAGTCTACTAGGACTACTCAATCTTCTTTATAACTTAAGAGTGTGCCATAGTTATAAAGTTAGACGATTTTGGATTAAGTACTTAGCAAAAAGCATAAAATTCAGGCCATTTAACAACTCGAAAAGAAAGGTTTTGTATAATAATTAGGGTAATTAAAGCCTTATTAATTACATCCTAATTTAGATGTTTTTGGTAGACTTAAGTATTAATCTCTTCTATTTGGCCTGAAGACTCTGCTTGGGTATAAAGTTGCTATAGTTAGCGGACGGTTTCTTCTTAAATTAGACCCAGAGTTCGGTCGATATATATTCTATGCTTTAACTTAAGATGTCTACGCATATTTATACTAACCGAAGTGCTATACGGTGGTGTTGCTGTACAGTGTATACAGAACTTAAGCCGAGAATTCTCTCCATCGCGTGCCGTTTGAGTATGGACCTATATCGTATGAGCAGATTTACCCCTTCCTTTTAATTCAGTTTTGACCGAATTATAAGTAGTTAAAGGCGCAGGAAGAGATAAATTAATTTTAAAATCCATAATTTGTACAAAATAATTAAAGAGAAGGAAGGAGTTCAGAAATTTTGGTTAAGCGGTGAGAATTATTGATAAGAATTGATAATAATCGATTGTTGTTAATAACGATTATTAATCAATCTTATTGATAATAAGTTATCGAAAACCACACTGCTTAGAGGTTAGATAACCAGGAGCATGGCTATTTGTTGTCGTCCATAATAGAGAGGGAGGGTTATTATTCAAGAGTTAGCACCCTTCAGTTTATTTATGTATTTTATAGAGGTCGGCACCAAGAAATCTGTACACTGTGCCCTAGCTTCAAATATCCAATTCTATATTTTATGTTTAGTTGCGAATCCATTCTACACCTGCTATTTAAAAGTCGCAGTCTTCAAAATTAAACAATTTGTTATCAATGCCACCTTCATAAAACGGCACACAAGAAACAATCCTTCTTTTCATGCCGTCCATGCTCTGGCCTCCTAATCATGCTTCACCTCCTGAGCACCACTAGCACTGCTCTTCTTTCAGCGTATTCAGGCTTTCAATGCATCATTTTCTATAAATGTGAGTCAAAGGCAGTGTGTCCAACAGTCAGCCTAGCTGCGAGCTTGAGTAAAATAGCCGACTGACTGCGTCAATTGGGTCGCTCGCTGTCCCCTGACTGTTGGGTAACGTACGCTAACTGTCAAGCTGCCAGCTAGCTGTCCTAATTAGGAAAGTGGTATAGATTTTATAGTATTTCATTGCGGATTTTTAGCAGCACCTCTCTATATATAAATATTAATATTACCTAATTAAAATTTAGCCCTAATTTACCTAATATAGTATATATATATAGCTAAATTCGTCCTATATACTCGAAGAGGCCTAAAAAAAATAGGTAGAATAATCGGTAGTAAATCAAGGTGTCCAATAGCCAGCGACGCTGACAGCGAAGCTGCCAAGAGACTATATAGCGGTTTAGCTAGCTAGCGATAGGATGTAGACAGCGAGCTTCCAGTAGGGTCAGAAGCGCGCTGATAGCTCGCTGCCTTAATATGGAAGTGGTGATAGAATCTTGGTGTTTTAAAGCGCATGTTAACTTTCTGTTAGGTTTGGGGGCTATAAACGCGCCAAGCAATGAGAAACACGGAGATCCTTGGTGTAGCCCCTGCTAGTATCCCCAATTATCTCTACTAACGCGTTATTTACTGACTACTAAAAGTTAACTTTTTTATATTGGGTTTAGGAAAGTGCTAATGCTTTAGGAAAAGATAGAGGATACTAAAAAATCTTACTATAGCCTTACTAAGAATCCCTAACCCTTCTCTAATTACTAATATTATACTCTACCGTCGCTTATAAAGATGCCATAAATAACCCTATTTTGCACACGCTAGCTAGGCCTTTAAGCTCTACCTATTACTCCTTCCTTATCTACACTATAAGCTTTACGTTAATTAAGTCCTTTAGTACCTTTAACGCCTGGTTCCGCGGCCTCTATACCTCTTACTATTAACAATAAGGGCGAACAGCGTGTTCTAATAAATCCTTCTAATCTATATATATTATAACTTCCTCCTTTAGCTAAACAATACTATAGCTGCGTGTTTCCTATTAAATGGGATAATTTATATATTAGCGGGTAATATCTTACTAGCGACTTTAGATACCAAGTGCTAAATAAGTGTATAATATCTAGAAATTAAAGCCTATTGGAAATATAGTAGTATAGAGCTAACCTATACTAGAAGACGCTGGACGGTAAAAAGAGGCTCTGGCTATATAGAAGCTGCTACCTAGCTTATAAACTAGGCGCTCTACTTATCCTTAACAGCAATAACTATATTACTAATTATCTAAAGGGAAAACATAGTATCCTTATTGGTAAATTTAAGACTAGTAAATAAAAGGTAAAGCTTTTTAATTCCTTAAGGGCAGCTATATAAAATCTATACGCGCTAAGCCCTTAGCTAAATTAACAGCCGTTCTAGGTAAAGGGCTATATTTAAGCTTATACTAATTAGATAATTCTCTAAGATGTTACCTTCTAGTAAGCAATTAGTGCGTATATAAGAGCTCTGCTTATATTTAATCGCCCTTAGATACAGGATTGTCTTATTAGCGCGCCTATATTACTTAGTAATTGGATTAAAAACGCGTTTATATACTATACTATTAACATTAAGGACCTTCTAGCCACCGCTCTTAATAAAATTAATATCAGCTATAATATTTAGACGTCTATCAATAGGCTATTACTACTTAGCGTAGTTACTTATTTTATTAATAGAGACGGCAAGCTTTAGTTAGTTCTTATTGGCCTCCTATAAATAAGAGGATTATATACTAGTAAAAATATCGCGTAATGTTTAATATTAGTAATCCTAAAATATAAGATTAAATTAAGTCTTAGCTGCCTTATAATGGATAACGCTATAAACAATAATAAGCTTTATACTTAATTAGAGGAGACTCTTATAGTGCTAAATAAGGGACGACTTTAATATAGTAGCCATATTATAAATCTTATTATTAAGGCCTTAATTTATGGCGAAGCTGTTAGCAAGTTTAAGAGGAAGCTTATTGGTGTAAGTAATTAAGCAGTCTTTAAGCAGTTCTATAAGAAGGGCTTTATAGGCAAGCTATATAATATTATTAAATATATTATGCGGATACTAGGCTGTTGTAAGGACTTTGCTAAGTATTAGGTAGAGGCTAGCGCTAAGGACAAACTGTTTAATTATATAGAACTTCTACTTATTAAAGACAGAGGCATGCGGTAAAACTCTACCTACTTTATACTAGTGTAAGCTATTAAACTTTATAAAGGAATTAACAAATATATATGCGTATGGAGGTAGTTAGATAGGGACGCAACAGATCTATTATAGGATACCCTTCCTAATGCAGATTGGACTAATATTAAACGCCTAATTAAGATCCTAAGGCCCTTTATATAAGCTACTAAGTATATAGAAGGCAATACTAATATACCTAGTATTAAGGGCTCTTATAGTGCTTTATAGGAGTTAATTACTACTATAAAACTTCTTTACTAGGGCCTCTAGCGAATAAAGTAGGAGCTTAGTAATAAAGCTAACTTATTCCTAAAGTCGGGCGTTAATATAGTAATTTAAAAAATTAATAAATACTTTAATGGGATAAAGGAAGAGAGTTCTTTCTACTTTACCGCGGTAATACTCTATCCTTTACTTAAGTATAGCTACTTCCATAATAAGTAGCGAAACTAGCCTATATGGTAAAAGTACGCAGAAAAGGCTATAGAGGAAGTCTTTAATACCTATATTAATAAGTTTACTAATAAAGAAGATAAGGATCCTACTAAGGAGCGCTGATGGAAGGTCCCTTATAAGCCAGGCAGTAATTTAGATAATGACACCTATAAGCAGTTACTAGCAGTTAATAAGAATTTGGTTCTATCTATACGCTAGCGGAAGAAGCAAAAGCTTACTACTAAGCTTAAACAGTACTATAAAGAAGGCCTTATGCTTTAAAAGATTAAAAAGGACGGTGGTAAGGCTATAGTCCCTCTACCTAATCCTCTTAACTGGTGGCTTGGCGTTGGAAGGATCCTCTATCTAATGCTTGCCAAAATCGCCCTAGATCTCTTCTCTATACTAGCTATAAGCTTTATATGCGAGCGAGCCTTTAGCTAAGCTAAGAAGGTAGTAACTGATAAATAAAATTACCTTAATGCGGATATAATAGAAGCCAACTAGTGCTAGAAGTGGTAGCTAATTAAAGGCCTTATTCTAAGTAGCTTAATTAACTGTATTAACACTAACGGCGGGTTAACTACGCCCTAGCTGATAAGCTTTAATATAGATCTTACTGGTTACAAGGCCCCTAGAACGGAAGAAATACTAGAGTTGTAAGCTTTATATACACACGCTTAAGATTAGAGCTGAAACTGACCTAAAAATAGGGCCTCTGCCTCCTTAGCTAAAGTACCTTAACACTCTATTGAACCTCCGGATATAATATAAACTGGGTAAATAAGGATGGGTTTTTAACTAGGTAATGTCAATTTGTATATACTAAAGTGCTGCCAAAAATTTCAACTGCTACTCTAAAAATTCTATCTAAATTGCCTAATTAGGAAACGCTGGCAGCGCGCTGCAGTCTCGACCTCGATTTGGGCAGCGCAGCGCAGCTAGCGGTCCTGATTGGCCAGCTCGCTCGCTGCCAAGCCCCAAGGCTCGCTGAAGGCTCGCTGTTGGACACTATGTAGTAAATGCTCTATTTTTATAGTAGATTTAATTAAATATAAAGTTCTATTAAATATATCTTACTAAGCTAGCTTTTCTACCTCTATAGTTAGCTTATAGTTAATAAGATTAATATTTAAGCTCGTTAACTAGTATATAGTTAAAGCTTTACTAAGGTTAATATAGTTAATTAAACTGCTTAATTAAAGGCCTTTAATTAACTACTACTTCTAATATTAATTTACGTTAATTATATTAACTAATAGTCTATTAACGTGGTTTATCAGCGAGCCGCGCATATTAGCAAACCGCGCACTTTAAAACTCACCAAAATCGCGATTTTTTGACCTTTGTAAAATCAACCAATTCTTAATAAAAATTAATGCAAATTTAATAGCGGCCTATTAATGTAATAACTAACTAATATTAGAAATATTAAAAATCTTATATAAGCGGAAGTAGGTTAAATAGGAAATGTAAGGGCGCGAAGAGGCTTTGGGGAAGATTCGAAGGAACAATATAAATTCTATCTAAATCTAAGAGTATATAGCTCTTGCTAAGTACAAGACGTTGCGTAAAGAAGAGAAAGGAATATAGGAAACTTGTAACTAAATATTCGGGGTCTTAGCAGTAGACGTGTGGGTATAAGTCCACGCGGATTTCAACAGGTTTTAACTAAATTCCATTATATTAGTAAAATTTGGTGGAATTTAATTAAGTTAATAGAATTTGGCAGAATTTAATTAAAGTATTAGAATTTATCTGTTAAGTATTTTATTAAGATATTCCTACTATAACTAGGCTAGTCCCGTTATAGTACCCCCCCCTTTAGCTAAAGGTCTAAAGTAATTTAATTTAGTTAAGAATTTATAACTTATTGCCTTATAAGTATTGTAATATAATTTAAGTTCTTTTTAATTTTAAGTTTTCTGCTATTATGATTTATGTCTTTATATTAGGTAGTAGTTGTTTACCTTTATATTATATCTATCTAGCTAGAGTAGGCCGCGAAGGATAGTCCTTATAGAATTTTTTTACTAAGGAAGGCGCGTTAACCTTAACCTAGTCATAGGTTTCCTAGGTTCGTATTTTATATCCTTCCCACTTAATAAGAAGTTTAAATTGTTTAGATTATATTTTCTATTATATATTATTAATTAAGTTAATAAAGTAAGAACTGTTACCGTTGTTAATAATTATAGGAGGTAGTAATTGTTGGTCACACAGGGTGACTCACCAATAACGACTACTCGAGTAGGTTACAGTGATGTTGTTTTGTTAATGCACGAATTGATTGGAACGAGGAAGGGCGAAGAGCTTAAGGCTCCTCGCCACGCTAGTGCCGCGACGATATATGACGACCGCTTGCCTTATTCCCAACACTGGCAACTCTTCTTTTATAGTTGCTATTTATATACACTTATAGATTACCACTATATAAAGATATTAAGCAAAGAAGAAGAAGAAGAACATTGGGGTTAATGTAAAGGCGAGGGGCCGCTAAGGCGCTATTACGGCGCTGGTGGAAAACGGTGGATCTTGGCAGACGTGGATTATGGTAGACGCGAGTCACGTGACTCGAGGACCGCATAAAATATCAAGCGGCGCTGCTATTCTTCTCCTTCCTTTCTCTAGCTTTGGATCCTCGTTTATAGACAATCCAATCGTATAGGCTTGCATGCGACCCTCTTGCCGTGCTCGTGCCTTGATTAACTAAGTCGCTAACATTATCCAAAGCTTATCTACTTTTCTTCCTAAGAAGGAACTTAAATATATCTATCTATAAGACCACGAACAGGACAAGGACACAGAACAGGACCCTAAGGACATCACCAAGACCACAAGGACAGGATAGACTTAAGAACTAAAAGAACACGAATAGAACATAAAACCTAAGAATAGGATACGCACGGACCAGAACCCCTAGAAAATAAACAAATACTGGAAATTACCTAATACCCCTACTACTATGCCAAGAAATACAGTAGCTGGCAAAGCCGCTATAGGACCCGCAAATACCTCTAATAGTAAAACAGTTGCCGTCTCGACCCCCTAGAAAGAGCTTGCAGCAGCTAATGCTAAAATTAAACGGCTTTAAGAGCTGCTTAAAACTAAAGACACCCCTATACCTAGTAAGGAGTTATTAGACACCTAAAGACTTGCTATAGTCCTTAAGACCCTAGCCTAATGTATAGTATTAGCATCGTTGTGGTCCGCGAAGGTTGCGGACCCCCTATTGCTTATAGACGGAACTAACCCTATATTTAATAATTAGAAGCTTTAACTGTAAGATAAGCTTAAAGTTAATACGGACTACTTCCCTACTACCTAAGCTAAAATAGCCTACGTCTTCGGCCGTACTAGCGGGGACGTACAGACGTATCTACGTCCGCGATACGCCTAGGACTTGGCAGACCCCTTCCTCTTTAAAGAAAAGATGGTTGACTACCTGTCTTCTATTTATAAGGACCCCTTTAAGATATAGAACGCCCGCCTTAATTATAAAGCTCTTAATATAAAGACGACGGAGACCTTTTTAGCCTTTTAGACCCGCTTTCTGTACCTAGCCGGCTAAGCCTAAATTCCCAATAAAGACCTAATACCAGACCTCTTTAACAAGCTTACCCTAGACCTATAGCGCGCCGTACTGCTAGTTTTTACTACTGTATAGACGCTAAAGGTACTTATGGACTACTGCCTAGCTATTAACTAAGGCCTCTGTTAAATTAAGGCATGATTTAAGCGGTATAAAGCTAGAAACTCTCTAAACTAGACTATAAGCACTTTATAAACGGCCCGTAATACCCTAGCACGATCTATAACTCCTATAGCACCAGCTGTATAGCCCGCCGTTAATTTAGCAGCTAGCCGTGCAGCTAGTCCTACTGCGGGTCCGGCGTATACTTGGCCTATATATAACGACCCCTATAAACAGGCCCTTAGTAATTAAGGAGCTTGCTTCTTATACAGCCAGAAAGACCACTTTGCAAAGAATTGCCAGATAAAGGCAAAAACGGGCAAGGTTCTGTTAATTTAGGAGGATAGTACGGAGTTAGAAAAAGAGGAACCCTAGAGGAAGACTCCTCTCTAGGGTTAAAAGGGATTAATATATTACATATTAATCTAGGTCGGCTAGTTAATAGAAGAAGCTGCACTATCCCTTATACCTTATTCCGTAATGGATATTAAGTTTTAACCTCTGCTTTAGCTGACTCTAGAGCAAATACCTTTACCTTAATAGATACCCAGTGTGCTATAAGGCTAGCTAACTTTTTAAATATACCCCTTAAAGAACTGCCCAAACTAATTCCTATTCGCGGGTATAACGGACAGATAGGACTACCTATTATAACTATCTTACGGATTTACCTCTATGTAAACAGACGAAGGTAGTATAACATCCCCTTTTTTATTACAGACCTAGGAAGCCACGATATAATCTTAAGAAGAAAATAGCTAGCCTATCTAGGCTTATAGCTTAATGTATAGAGTAGATGGCTTATCTGGCCCAAAACCCTACCCCCAACACCCTCTTTTATAAAGGAAATTAGCATTATAATAGAAAACCTTATACGGCTATAGATAGACACCGTTTACTAGGCCGATGCTATATGTAGGGACTAGGCTTTTAAAAAGAATATATAGCTTAACCTGCAACGGATCCGTATACTACACCGCCCCTAAACTACCTATATTATACCACCCGCACTAGAGATTAAAAAAGTTAGTAAAAAGCTAGCAGAGCTCCCCATAGGGAACTTAGGCCCTATATAGCCATAAAGAATAGCAAGGAGTATTAGACGCTATACTAAACGTATAGACCGGAAGGATAACTTATGGAAGATAGAATAGGAGCTAAGAAAGATTATAAACCCTAAACCATAAAATACGGCCTAATAATAGTCTATAAAGAAACCTACGGACCTCCCACCAGTTAATATCTGCTATATTAGCGCCGTAGGATTCTACCAGAACTTAGTCCAACCTAATACTATTACCTTTACCACTAGCTTATATAAAATTAATCAAATAATTAAGGAAAAGGAAAATGAGTTTAGTAAATAGAAAGGCAAGCTTATAGATAAGGAGCTGGTAGAACAGAAACTACCCTATTAACACTGGAAATTTAAGGACGTATTCTCCAAGGCAGTATTAGATATACTCCCGCCTTACCAACCGTACGACTATAAAATTAAGATTGAGCCAGATAAGGAAGACACACTTAACTATAGCCCCCTTTATTAGCAGTCTACTGCCGAATTATAGGCTATAAAGTAGTACCTTATTAATAACCTAAATAAGGG
>Ga0307507_10005819_pt1 | contig 19759 bp, 9 predicted proteins | sample 7_EM_MG_FD_207223 | JGI IMG/M metagenome (GOLD analysis project Ga0307507, IMG submission 207223) | Populus trichocarpa ectomycorrhiza microbial communities from riparian zone in the Pacific Northwest, United States - 7_EM | ecosystem: Host-associated > Plants > Roots > Unclassified | place...
ATAGCTTTAACTTTAAGTTAACTATCTTCTATAATATCTGCAAGAGAGCTAGTCTACCTCCTAAAGGCTATATAACTGTATTCCCAACTATGCTAAAGGGACTTGCTTAGGATTACTACTATAATAGCAGCCTTTTAACTAGATTATTTACTAAGGCATATAACTACATGTATTACTTTTTTAAAGGACCAGAGTACTATTAGAGAAACCTTACTAAATAGAACGCCACTGACTTTTAAAGAATTATTAACAAGAACCCTAATAAGTAAATCTATTAGAGTTTCCAACTACTTCTTAATAAGCTCTTAAAATATCACTACGGATTACACCTAGAGTTTTATACAGACCTCTTTCTTATAAATAAACTAGTTACCGCTTGCTAAGGAATACTAGCATGCCGTATCGCCATTTTTAATCCTTCTAAAGACCTCTCCTAGTTAATTAGCAAGTTGTAATCTTCTATAGTTATATAGAAGAAGGAACACCCTTCCTAGGCCTTAATAAGACCGTCTTAAGGAGCCTACTTTACGGATTATATATACCACCGTAATATCTGTAATAACTGTGACTAAACCCGCTCCTATAGACAAAACACCGCCAGATCCCTAAAGGCCAAGTGCTATATTTGCTAAAAGGAGAGCTGCCGCTTATAGAAATATATAGAGGAGGAGCGGAACCGTTTTAGAAATAAGTATAAAAGACGTTTTAATAATAACAAGGGCTGTAACGGTAACTTTAAAGAACGCTTTAAATAATACACTATCTACTATAAAGGAGACGACAATAATAAGTGCAATAAGACCTTTGAAGCTCTTGTGCTAGATATAGACGCTAATAAAAACACTAATAATAATAACAGTAAGGAAGAATTAGAAGACCCTAACAGCTACTACCTTATATTATTTAGGACTTTTACTATAGATAAAGCAACCTCTATAAGCGTAGAACTAGCTAATAAGGCTTACGCTTACTTACTTACTGCAACCTCTATAGAACCTACTATGGAAACTAACCCGTTTAACTACAACACAATAACCACCGCTTTACGTTATACTTCTACAGTATTTATAGGAATTATAATTAATACTAGTGCGTTAAAGAAGTCTATGGCCAGTTATGGACAATTCTAGGTACTATAGAACGCGGACTAATCTATAAGACTTAATACCTTAACTAAAGGACAAGTTAACGTGCAGTTTGGCATTAGAATTGCTACCTCTATTAAAACCATAGATATTGTCACCCCTATAGGTAAGATACAGTTTTATATTGTCTATATAGATACCCCCTTCTTGCTCTATTTAGTGGATATAGATAGACTTTAAATCTACTACAACAACCTTAGAAATGTTGTTATCACTTACACTAAAAAAGTGCTAGTAGTGCAACAGTTTAGCTACCTATTTCTCTTATAGAGCTTATTACTATAGTTATATTTGTCTAAATCCTTTAACGCAAACCCCTGCTACTTAACAGATATAGAGCTACGGCGCCTATATCGTCAATTTAGACACCCCTTAGTTAAGAAATTATAAAAGCTACTCTACTATACTGGCTATAAAACTAATAGAATAGCTATTAAGCAACTAACCAAGTTCTGCCACTACTGTTAGAAGTTTAACAAATTATTAGGCAGATTCTGCTTTACCCTATAAAATAACATCAATTTTAACTACAATATTATTGTTGACATTATATATATTAGCGGATCACCCCTCCTATATGTTATTAATAAAGGAACGTGATTCTAAGCCGGTAAATAGCTATAAGACATCAGCGCTAAACACACATAGAATATTCTATAGATATGCTAGATTAATACTTACCTAGGGCTACTAGACCTAATTACCTATAATACTAAAAAGAACTTTATTAGTAAAGAATTTAAGCAATACGCCACTATTATGGGAATTAGTATAAAGGGAGTACTGGTTAAAGCATATAACTCTATTAGAATGGTAGAGCGCTACTATAGTCTATTACAGCAAGCCTATTAGATTATTATAACTAAAATCCCTAAGATTAATAAGGAGATAGAACTTTAAATAGTGTTTAAAGTAATTAATAATTTAGCTGGCCCCAAAGGACTAGTTCCTATACTTTTAGTCTTTAAAGCCTACCCCTAAATAGTTAAATCCGATGCACTATTCCCTATAGTTATATAATGCGCTGCCGTAATCAAAAAGGCTATGGTAGAAATACAGAAGCTATAAGCTAAACAACAGATTACTAATGCGCTAAATATACGAAACGGACCTAATACTAATGCGATTTATAATCTCCCACTAAATTCACCTATTTTGGTCTGGAGAGAAGGAAACACTAGCTAAAGCGGCTATTAGGATAGGCTATTTACCTTACTTACCATTAAGGGTGAAATATGCACTATTAAGCTGTTTAGCGGACCTACAGCCTTTTAATCTATGGTTGTAAAACCCTACCTTTAAGCAACTAAATTGTAGGAGTAAATTGTTAGACTAGAATTACTATCTAAACCTCTATCTAGGTTAGTTCTTCCTAAGACTGTCTTAGAGAGACCTACTAAAGCTTAATAATAACCCCTAAAATAAGGCAGAGGACGCCCTTATAAATACCCTCTACTTATAGCTATAACTAACACCACCATCTACCTATAGGATGATAGTTAATTTAGTACTTAATTTAGCGCCTTTTAATAGAAGGAGCTTACTAGTTTACTTAAAAAGGGAGTTTTTAAGATTATAAGACTTATAGATATACCACAAGGCGTATAACTCTTTAATTTATAATTTATTAATAAGATTAAGAATAAGGGAACTAATAAAGCCTTTAAGAAATCCCAACTAGTTATATAAGCTTATAACAACTTAGAAAAGGAACTGGTTCTTACCTAATTACTAACTATTTAACAAGTTAGCTAATAACTAATTCTCTATATTACCGCTATAAAGCTTCCACAGGCACGACTTTACCTCCAAAACATTTTATAGGCCTATGTACAATCAACCACCACACTAAATTGAGAGTTCTATATACGACCTCCGCACGAGCTAATTAAGCAACTTGGGATTAATAAGGCCTTGGTTTTAAAGGTTATAAAACTACTCTATAGAGTACTGGAAGCCGGTAACCACTAGTTTAAAATATATTACTTGCATTACATCTAATAGTTGTATATAGACTAGTCTATATACGACCCCTGTCTCCTATAGAGCAACGAGCCCTTTAGTATTATAGGCCTATAAACTAATAATACTCTATTCCTAGTAGATAAGACCTTTATAAACATAGAGTAAAACGAGCTGTATAAGGCCAAGTTTATAGCTAAGAAATGGGAACAGCTTACCGTTAATACGCCCATTAAGTTTAACGGTAGAGTTATTTAGCTACTAACTAACAGGAGTATTATGCTTACTTAGAAATAACAATGCATAAACCTTAGTATAATTAGCACTAAACTTACTATAAGTATGGGATTAAGAGGAGCTATAAGAACCCTAACCCTAAAGGACCAGTACATCGCCTAATATACTAGAGGTATATATATCGCTTTAGTTTGCCAACTAGAAGCCTTATTTAATTTATCCTTTACCGCCTAAGTAATTAACCCCAACAAGGAAGACGTAAAATAGTTAAATAAGCGTCTAAACTAGCAAATTAAGAACGCTAATAGAGGCCTTAAGTTTGTTAAGTTAGATATTAAAACCCTATAGCTACTGGTATTTACGGACGCGTTATTTACTAACAACAAGGACCTCTCTTTGCAGATTAGCTACGTTATTATACTAACTAATGCTATAAAGAAGGCTAATATTGTCCATTAGAGCTTAGTTAAGTGTAAAAGAGTTACTTAGAGTATACTAGCTTCTAAACTCTATGGTATAGCCCACGGCTTTAACATTGGCGTTATAATTAAGTCTACAGTAGATAAGATCCTATAAATTAACCTCCTACTTGTGCTTTGTACTGACTTTAAGTCCTTATATAACTGTCTAGTACAACTTAGAACCACCTAAGAAAAACGCCTAATAATTAATGTAATGTGCCTCCGGTAAGCCTATAAATGGAGACAGATTATGGAGGTGAAATGGATTAATAGAGAGGCCAACCCTACTAACGCTATAATAAAGGGAAAACCCTATACGGCTCTTTAATAGCTTATTAATACAAACCAAATCGACCTATAAGTTGTAGGATGGGTTAAACGAACGAACTTAGATTTAGCTTAGCGTTATATAACTAATTATAACGGAGCGGACCCTGAATTTAACCAGCTAATTAGGATTTTCCATACCTGGTATAGAAAATCGCTATTGGCTCGCTTATTACTAGCGCCTTGGCGGCACTCGCGATATATTAACCTACTACCCCTAACAATTCTTCTTCTTCTCCTTAGCTTAGCGTTTTCGTAATATAGCATTCTATAAGCTTTGGTTTAGAGGCATTTGTATAAGCCGTAATACAGGTTATATAATTACGGACCTGTAAAAGGAGTGTAGAAGCTATTATGTATTAATTAGATCTCTAGTTATTACGTATATACTATAAATAGTCTAGAAGTAGGCTTGGCTTTAGAGTGTAGATTAGCCTTCTTTTTAGAGTTGCTCTAGTGTTGGAATGTTAGTTATGTGACGTGGTTATAAGACCATGAAGCGAGACTAGCTAATCTGACCTTGGAGCAACCCCTTACTTCGAGACAACAATTAACTACCAACTTCAACACCGCATACGTACCACTATAAGTGATATTTGTGCACGTTGATAAAGCGAGTATACCGATAACTATTATTTATTTAATTAATTAATCAGTTATTTTAAGGACGTGCATTATAACGTCTTTAATAGGAGGGTTAAATAGCTCAGGGCGAAGCAGGGTTTAATTATAGTAGGCACGCGCTTCTTCTTATACTAGCATGTCTTATAAATATTAGGTTAGGGCATTAGGTTTTTAACCTTAAACGCCTAGGTGGTATATAATTAAGAATTAAAAATAAGACAGATATTCTAACTAGCGGGCTTAATAATAACTTAGCTATTTTATAGTTGTAAAGTACTATAGATTCTTATAGTTGCTAAGGACCTTAATTAGAAATCTGGCGCCTTCTAGTTTAGGTCGCCATTGTTTAAAACATTTAATAATGGCCAATAATTCCTTATTATAGATCTTGTAGTTACATTCAGCTAGGCTTAGTTGTTTTAATAAGTATACTATAGGGTATAGTACTCCTTCCTTATTATACTAGGACAGAATGCCTTTAGTAACATAGTTAGATAAGTCAGCTTCTATAACACTCTTTTAGTTTAGGTCAAAGTGTTAAAGTATAGGTGCGGTAGTAAACATAACTTTTAGGTAAATAAAGGTCTTCTTATATTCCTTATTAAAGATAAAGGCTTTATCCTTTTAGGTTAGAGCTATAAGGGGTAAAACCAGGGCAGAGAAGTTATTAATAAACCGTTAGTAGAAGTTAGCAAATCCTATAAAGGCTCTTACGTCCTTAACGTTCTTAGGTTCTTACCAGTTTACAATTACTTTAATCTTCTTTAGGTCCATTTATATACCATTTATAAAAATAATAAGTCTAAGGTATAGAACTTCCATTTTATAAAACTTATATTTATTTATATCTAATTATAGGCTAGCTCTATATAGGGCTTCTAGGATAAGGTCAACGTGTTTCTTATATTCAGCTAGGTTATTACTATATACTAGAATGTCGTTAATATAAGTAGTATAGAAAACGTCCAGGTAAGATTATAGGGTATTATTTATAAAGTATTAGAATAAACTTGGGGCATTTATAAGGCCAAACGGCGTTACTAAGTATTTAAATAGTCTATATCTAGTACGGAATGCAGTAAGCTATTTATCCCCTTTTGCAATATAGAGGCGGTTAAATGCGTGGATAAGGTTAAGTTTTATATAGTAGCGAGCCTTACTTAATTAGTTTAGTATCTCTTAAATTAACAAGAGTGGGTACTAATTCTTAATAGCAGTGGCGTTAAGAGCTTAGTAGTCCACACAAAAGCGCAGACCGCCGCTAGGTTTCTTAACAAAGATTATAGGTATAGCTATAGGCAAAGAGCTTGCTCTAATAAATTCTTTATTAAGGTGTTCATCTAAGTACTTTCGCAGCACTTAGAGTTCGTTTTAGGACATTCTATATAGGGGTCTAAATCCTAGCTGTTTTCCTTCTTTAAGTATAATCTTGTAGTTATATAGTTAGTGCTCTACTAACTTATTAGCTTCCTTTCGTAAAAATACTTCTAGATGCTTATAGTGGCATACTAGTACTTTTATGGCAGGGTTAGTGTATTTCTTTAGTGCTAAGGCCTTTTTAATATCGGCCATTATAACAGCAAAGATTATATATTTAGGTTTCTTGGCAAGTCGTACTAATAGAGTAGCTCCAATTATATAAATATCTAAGGTGTTAAGCGAGCTTAGATTGTCCTTAGTTTCTTATATAGCTTCTTATTTAAGTTTAGGTTCAGTATTAGGTGCGGAGTTAGTGTTAGATTTAGGTTTAGGTTTAGGTTTAGTATTAGATTTGGGTTTAGGTTCTTTAAGTATTCTTTTTATAGTAGAATACCAGTTCTTCTAGTACCTTTATATATTAAGCTTAAGCTTCTATTTAGTTTAGGGCAGTACAGTAGTTAGGATCAGTTCGTGTAGTTTAGTATAATTTTTGGATTCTTAGTAGACATTAGTAGAAATCTTATATTAGTAGAATTCAGTGGAATTCTTAGGTTAGTGGAATTGGGTGGATTTCTTAGGTATAGGGTGGACGTCAGTAGAAATTTCAAACTAGTGGATTCTAGTGGAATTTTTTAGTTCCAGTTCTAGGTCTAAATAGCGAGTTATAAGGCACTTCTACTTGCAACAGGAGGCGGTAAATAGAAGCTTAAGGTTGTCTGTAACGTTTCCCGCCCTAATGTCACTATACGGCCAAAAAGACACGGAGTGCTTGCGAACTTGTCGCAAGCGTGGCGGGATCTAATATATGTACTCTTACATTGTCCTAATTAATGGTTACCTTATATAGCTTTATCTAGGGTTGTTTAAGAATTACTAAGTAACCTAGGGTAGTAACAAAAAGCCTAATTAGTTCTTTATGGTTTAGGTATTAGAGTCTTAGGAATACTATATAGGTAATACGGCCTAAGACAGTGCGTTTGCTATTAAATCTAAATACGTTAATATGCTAGTCAAGGGGGGTTAAAGTAAAACTATTATCTTACGTAAAGATTTTGTTAATAAATCCTGTATTACTAGCTCCTATATTAATTAGGACTTAAATATTAACCTATTAATTATTCTGCCAAAGACAACAGTTAACAGTTATGCTGTAATCCTAAGAGTTAGAGTTCATAACATCTAAAGCATTTAATAAAATCCTAAGGTAGCGCTGTCCTAAAGAGTAACTTAGCTCTAGGACCTTCCTTTTAGAGGCGATCGGGGCGGAGTTCTTATAGCGTATCAGTTATAGCTTTGTCCTTATAAGTGGTGCTTACTAGATATGGGGCTAGAACTAAGTAAAGATTGGGGATGGTAACTAAAGGGTTAATGCAGTAAACGGCTACTAGTATTAGCTGTTTATAAATCGCGTTAGGGTAGGGGGATAAAGTAGTAGTTAGAGAAGTAGAAGCCACTTCTATACTTAAAGCAGAGGCCTAGCTTAGTACGTCGTTTTTATTTAGAGGACCCTAATGGGGCGTATCCTAGGGTCCCAGTGTTAATATCCATGACGTTAGGGTACTTAAGCTAAGATAATAACTTAGTAGACGTTCGCGGAGCTATTATATTATATTAAGGAGTGGGTTTTAGTGTTAGGCGTAGTATATCATTATACCGTTTATTAATAACGTTTACGTAGGTATTAAGGGCTCCTAGTAGGTCTACGCCAATTAGGGAGGTTTTTAGTTTGGGGCCTTAGGGATTTAATAAGGCTATTAATTAGTGCGGAGTCGTTCCAGCCCGTTTCTTTTATATAACAGTTAAATTTAAAGAAGTATACTGGGAAGCTTTTTATTCCTTAAGCTATATAGTTTATCTTTCTCTAAATAGTAGCTTAGCGGTTTAGGTCACTATATATAGCTTTAAGAAGTACAACTAGGCTTAGTACTAAGTTTAGTTAAAAAGGTTTAATAAGGTTAGCTGCGTCTCCTTCTAGTTAACTTAGGGCATAGCAGAGTCGGTTAGCTTTAGTTAGGTAGCGGTTAGCATTACTAGTTAGCTTATTTTTAAGCCAGCTTAAAAATAATTAGAGTTCTTATTATTTACTAGTAAATATTAGAGGGTCTAGTAGTCATTTAGATTATTATAGTGTAATAGTTAGTTTAGGGTAAATAGCTACTATAGGTTTAGGACTCTTATTCCACATATTTATTTCTAGAGATAGTATTTGGTCTTAGGGCCCTAGTATAGGCATCTTAAGGGTACGGATTTCCTCTTAGAGGTCCTTAATTATTTACCAATGTCATGCTTCCTATTCAGCTTATTATTAAGTTAAAGTGGCTTAGTTCTATATAAGGGTATCTATAAAGGACTTCTATATTTCTACCAATTATTCTTAAAGTGCGGATATAATACTGGCGGCTATTATAGGGGCTTTAGGGTCGTTTTGCATTTTAGAGGGTAGTATATAAGGTTAACGCAACGTAGTATTATAGAGTAAGTATAAGCAATAATAATATATAGCAAAGTAGATACTATTAAGCTATATACATAAACTGTATAATAAAGTTAAGACGTTGCGTAAGGAAAGAAAGTAAGGAAATAGGAAGAAAAGGTATATATCGTTAGTTTAGTTGCTTAGTTAATACGTACACGGAGTAGAGTAGGATTTAAGTAGCAGTCCTAGTAAAACTTGGTAAGATTTGGTGGACTTGGCAGAATATAGCAGAATGCGGCAGATTGCCGTAGATTGCCGGTATATTGCCATCAGATTGTCGTCTCGCGGTCAGTCTCTTCTTACTATGTCAGTGGAAACAGGTAGACGTATATAAGGTATCACAAAGGTGTCCCGTAATACTTTATCTGTTAACGCGGAGGTATATTCGCAAGATAGTTATAATAGGTAGCCCTATTTGTCTATTATACCCATAAATAGGAATTAGTTTAGGTAGTTCTTTAAGGGGTGTATTTAAAAAGTTAGCTAGCTTTATAGCATATTAGGTGTCTAATAAGGCAAAGGTATTTACTCTAGAGTTAGTTAAAGTAGAGGTTAAAACTTAATATTTATTGCGGAATAAAGTATAAGGGATAGTGTAGCTTCTTCTACTAACTAGCCGACCCAGATTAACATATAACATATTAATCCCTTTTAACTCTAGAGAGGAGTCTTTCTCTAAGGTTCCTCTTTTTCTAACTCTGCCTTTATATTATCCTTCTAGATTAGTAGGACCTTATCCTTTTTTATATTTATTAGGTATTTAGCTGCATAGTAACCCTTTTAACCGCATATAAAGTAAGCTCCTTAGTTACTAAGGGCTTATCTATAGGGGTCGCTATATAAAGGCCAAGTATACGCTGGAGTTACGGCAGGACTAGCTGTACGGCTAGCTACTAGGTTAATAGTAGGCGGTACAGTTAGTGCTATAGGGGTTGCAAATCTTACTGGGGCACTACGGCCTATTCTTATAGTACTTATATTTTAGTTGGCGGAGCTTCTAGCCTTATACCGTTTAGTACATGCCTTAATTTAATAAAGGCCCTAGTTAATAGCTAGGCATTAGTCTATAAGTTCCTTTAGCATCTATACAGTAGTATAAACTAGTAGTATAACGCGCTATAGGTCTAGGGTAAGCTTATTAAAGAGGTCTAGCATTAGATCTTCCTGGGAGATTTAGGCCTGTCTGGCTAGGTATAGAAAGTAGGTCTAGAAAACTAAGAAGGTTTCCGTTATTTTTATTATTAGGCTTTTATAATTAAAATGGGCATTTTATACTTTAAGGGGGCCTTATAAATAGAAGATAGGTAATTAATTATCTCTTCCTTAGAGAGGAAGGGGTCTACTAGGTCCTAGGCGTATCGCGGACGTAGGTGCGTCTATATATCACCACCAGTGCGGCTGAAGATATATACCATTTTAGCTTGGGTATTAGGAAAGTAGTCCGTATTAACTTTGAGCTTATCCTATAATTAAAGCTTCTAGTTATTAAATATAGGATTAGTTCCATCTATAAGCAATAGGGGGTCTGCGACCTTTACAGACCGTAATAATGCTAATGCTATGCGTTAGACTAGGGCCTTAAGGACTATAGTAAGTCTGTCTAATAAGTTAACACTAAATATAGGGGTGTCCCTAGCTTCAAGCAGCTCTTAAAGCTGTTTAATTTTGGTATTAGCTGCTATAAGCTTTGCCTAGGGGTTTAAGATAGTAACTGTTTCTTTATCTAAGGTATTTAAGGGTCCTGTAGCTGCTTTACTGGCTACTATATTTTTTGGCATAGTGGTAGTAGCGTTTCGTAATTTCCAATTCTTTAAGGGTTCTATTCTATTCTTTTAGTTCTAGTAATAGTCTTTAGGTTAAGTTCTAAGGTTCTGTTCTAATTCTGTTCGTGGTTTATAGATATATTTAAGTTCCTTCTTAGGAAGAAAGGTAGAGACAAGCTTTAGATAATATTAGCGACTCAGTTAATTAAGGCACGGGCACGGCAAGAGGGACGCGCAAGCCTGCATAATTGGTAGTCTATAAACAAGGATCCAAAGCTAGAGAAAGGAAAGGAGAAGAATAGCAGTGCCGCTCGAGGTTTTATGCGGCCCTTGAGTCACGTGACTACAACTATCTACGATTGTCCGCCACAATCCACCGTTTTCCACCAGCGCCGTAATAACTATAAAGTAGACTTCCAAGCAGGAGATAAGGTATAGGTGTTAATAAAGAACTAGAAGACCTAGAGGCTAAGCTATAAACTAGACTACTAAATAGCTGGCCCCTATAAAATCCTTAAAAAGAAAGGGTACTCTTTTAAGGCTAAGCTTAATAAAGATCTACCCTATCTTCTCTTTAGACTAACTGTAAAAGGCCATAAACAACCTATTGCCTAGATAGTATAATAACCCCCTACTACTAATTTAGATTATAAAGGACAAAGAATAGGAAGTTAAAGAGATTTTAGTAGTTAAGAAGAACTATAGTACCTTAAAATACTATATAAGCTAGGTAGGTTATAATAAAGATCTAGAGTAGTACCCCGCATCTAATTTTAAGTACTCTCCCTATAAGCTATAAGATTTCCACCTAGCCTACCTAGACCTCCCTAGATTACCACGTAAACTAAACAGCTGGATTAAATGCTAGGAAGAAGGGTTAGATAACTATAATAATCTAAATAATAATAAAGAACTTAGATAAAGCCTAAGGGCAGGCTTTTTTAGGAAGGGGGGGTGATATAATAGTGCTAGAGCGCGTTACCTACTACTTTTTAGGTATTCTGCCAAATTCTGCCAAGTTCTACCAACACTACTTATAGAGTCAACCAATTAGGATTTTCTATCCCTAGGATGGAAAATCGCTATTAGCTCGCTTACTACTAGCGCCTTGGTGACCCCTTTATATCTTAACAGTCTCTAACAAACTTCTTCTTCTCCTTAGCTTAGTATTCTTGTATAGTAGCAATCTATAAGCTTTGGTTCAGAAACCTTTATACAAGCCCGTCACAGCTATTTAAAGAGATTGTAATTCTAGAGGAGGTCTCTGCCTATAAGCAATCCTTATACAAATCTTTTAAAAAGGAGAGCTATTTCGGCGTATTGCTATAGAGAAGCCCCTTATTATACCTAAATAATAAGAGGCCCGGCTAAGATAGGCCTATTCTTACCTAGAATGGACTTCTAAAATATAGGTAGTAGTAATTTAGACAGATAAGGCTTCTATTTAAATTAGTAAAGGCTAAATCTTTATTCCTAAATACGCAGAGGAGAAATACGACGTTAACTACCATATCCCTAAATTTAGGAGGTATTTAAGCCAGATAATTTATAGTAGTATCTCCTATAGAAATAAGGGGCCTTTAGTTATTTTTAAAAAGGACTGGTTAATTAAGCTTAGCTATAAGAGGAAGATAATAAATAGCAACATCTACCAGACATATATATGCCCTAATATTAAGGCTTTTGTATAGGAATTATGGCAAACACTATAATACTAGCATATTCTTATAGAGGATAATGCCTTAATTTACTTAGTAAAAGTAACACGCTTAGCCTAGGAGTTGTTACGGCACTGATGTGCGTAACCTGGATAGGGCCTAGTCAGGGGGTTCGCTTACGTCTTGGCTCCATGTATATAGACGTGTCCTTTCCACGACCTTCTTCTGCTCCTCATCTTGATATCCGAGTCCATAGACGTTCCAATTGTACAGGCTTGCATACGTTCTTTACGGCGCTTATGCCTCGATTGACTGAGTCGCTGTGACAGGAGTAGTGTGACGGGCTCGCACAATTGCCTCTGAACCGAAGCTTGTGGATTGCTACCATACAAGAATACTAAGCTGAGGAGAAGAAGAAGAGGAAAGGAGGCTCTAGGGGGTAATATATACATGCGAACTCCGGAGATTACGCCAAGCCAGCTGCAGGGGCGGCCCCAGCGCCGTCACAAGTAGAATAGTATACTTATAATAGAATGGCTAGCAAATTCCCCTAGTTTAAACCTAATTAAGAATATCTGGAGGCTATTAAAGGGGAGAATATAACGCTAGTTTCCAATAATAAAGAAGAAAGTTAGGAGGTACGCAGAGGAGAAATGGGAGAAGCTTAAGCCCAAAGAATTTGAGAAGTATACAGGCAATATAAGGGAGCGTTGCCTCGCTATAATTGCTGCAGATAGGGGTCCTACAAAACACCGAATAAGCACTGTTTTTAATGTGGCAATGTGGCAATGTAAGCACTAACAGGAAGCGCTTGCAGGGAGGGTGGCCAGCCCGCTCAGGTAGCCCCCTTGTAGTAGCGGTTCTAGCAGAATTCCGTAGACTTGGCAGAATTTGGCAGAAGTTGCGGATATTGCAGATATCGTGATGGAAAAAGGTAGGTAGAATAGCAGGTGGCGTGTGTAAGGTGTTATACCGAGAAAAACCCCGTGTGTCACATTATAGATGTTGTGCAAGTTGACGGCATTCGGACTTCGGAAGTGTGGGCAATCGCATCGTCGCTCAGGCATGTTCTCCCGCCCGATGATGAGCTTAACTCAAACGGATGGGAACAATACGATTTATAACGAGGCTGCTTCGTCCCGCTTAGATAACAGGCCTTGAACCCCACCAAATCTCTGAGAGCACGAGGAATCACGCAATTTCGAGCCTGTCTTAGAATGGTCACAGTGCGTCAACGCCCTATATATCGTCCCCGGTTAGGAAATATGTAAACAGCCTTTCTGACCTTAGTTCTGCAGCTTGAATATACGGTTGAAAAACCGCTGAATCGAGAACCACCTCTCGAAAAGCTGGTCTCCAGGTATGTTAGACTCCGATTTTCCATGATAATCTAGAAAACTCCCCAGATTTTCTCGTTCGCACCCAAGGACCAGTAAAAAGGGACTAATAGAGCGGCTTCTGTGATAGCTTCATTACCGAAAAGGATGGCTATGACCGCAATCATGGGTAAGAAGATCTTCTCTTCCAGTCCGCGGTCTTCCGCAATTCTGTTTCTGCAACTTTGTCTCCCGAGACCTTGGGTCCCGAAACTTTGTCTAACAAGATCCTAGCCCTATTCCCTATTTAGATGCTGCAACCCATCGTGTAGGCGTCTACGGCACCGTTTCCAACATTCTTTCCCTATCCATCACAGATCTATCTTCCTTGCCCCAGCACACCGTAATATGCGCTCTTCAATGTGCTGGCAACCGGCGCCATACCATGCGCACAAAACTCAAAGAAGTCAACGGAATCGACTGGTTTGATGGCGCCGTCATGAACTGCCGCTGGCGCGGACCCCGTCTTCGTGATGTGCTTCTTAAGTCCGGTGTGAAAATACCACGTGATAAGTGGAGCAGTGCGCACGTGGCTTTTGCGTGTTTCCAAACGCCTTGTCAGGATGATGAGTGGTATGGGGCGAGTATTGAGCTAGAGAGGGCAATGAGGGAGGATGCAGATGTAATATTGGCGCTGGAGGTAAGCTTCTATATTTTTCTAATTCTCGTTCGCGTCTTTTCCACCATTCAAGTTCTCTTCATATTTTATCGATCCTCTCGGGTAACTTCTTCTGTCAAATTATTTCTCTTCCTTTATAGAAGCCGTGTCTAAGAAGCAATCAAGATGAACAACAAACCCTTAACTCCAAACCATGGCTACCCTGTCCGTGTCATCACCCCGGGCATCGCCGGCGCCCGCAGCGTCAAATGGCTCGACCGTATAACCGTCCAGCTCACCGAGTCCCCAAACTACTACCAGCAGCATGACTACAAGATACTACCGCCCGAGGCTGACTGTGTGGAAAAAGCGAAAAACTACTGGCACCGCGTCCCCGCTATCCAGGACATGCCGGTCAATTCCGTTATTGCTGTGCCAGCAAATGAAAGTAGGGTGGAGGTGGGCGAGGATGGATGTACGGAAGTAAAGGGGTATGCTCTCCCGGGCGGAGAGGACGGGCCAGTGGTAAGAGTGGAAGTGAGTGCGGATGGAGGGAGTACGTGGGAAGATGCGGAGTTGATTAAGTGTGTAAAGAATGACGAGAAAGATGTGAGTTTGAAATGGGCATGGTGCTTATGGCGGACGAAGGTCAAGCTAGAAAAAGGGGCCGGGAAAAAGTTGTTGAGTCGAGCGACAGATAAGGGTGGGAATGTGCAGGCGCGCTGTCCGCAGTGGAATTTGAGAGGTGTGGCGTATAACGGATATGGAGAGTCGAAGGATTTAGAGGTTGTGTGATTGGATATTGAGATAAGCGCAGCTTGAGGCCGGATTTCGCCAAATTCAACTCACGACTAGGCCTGAAAGGTATTTAAGAGGAGTATTTTGGACGGAAGGTAATGATCCAATAACTGTTATGTCATGCTTAGAAGAAGTTCATGCGCATAATCGGCTGCACATTCTTATATTCTCCAACACCTTTAATCCCATTTAAATTCGCCATTTCTCACAAGTGCTTCTTGAAAAATGTCGCTGCTTGGTCATATCTAATATATCCAGGTCAGCATCGGTCACCCTTCAAACAGACATGCAGATACTCACCCTCTCTCATACTCCTTCTCATTCTCCTTGTCCTGGAGATTCGCTCTCGCGCCCATCCATCCGTGATGCATTGTCGAATAATTCTCAACCACATTGTCATTCCCGTTGCTCTTCAACGCTTGCGTATAGGCCTTAACCTCCTCTGGCGTACCATCTTCCTTTGAGAATAAGCAGCAGTAGGGAATCTTCATCTTCTCTGCCTCTTCTGTGACTAGGCATCTGTTTTCTTCCGGTCAGCTTTGGGGTCAACTAAGTTGAGAACTCTTCCCAAGCGAGTAAATTGCGGTCTAGGTTCTACACTTACCCCGGATGCGCCGTCCCTGCAGCCTTGAACAACGTCCCTTCGCCCGAAAGGAGCGCAGTAACCTATACCACGCCAATCTTAATCAGCAACTGTCTCCTCTGCTCGGACATACGTAGGAATCGAAACCAACGCTACCTTCCCGCCCCAGCAAAGCCCAAAGGCACCCCAACTCTCAACACCAGAAAACTTTTCCCCAGCCTCCTTCCCTATGTTTAACACGGTGCTAGCTCCCTTGGCAAAGTCCGCCTTCTCAGCCATGAACTTCTGCACTCGCGCCTTCTTCTCTTCCGAGTCTACGGGGAAGACATCCAAGCCGATAGGCTCACCTTCGAAGAAATCGGGGATTAGAATGAGCGCATTCACAGACGAGGCGAGGCGGTCAGCGCCTTGTAGGGTTTGAGAGGCCAGGCCGAAGACGTCATATACGAGGAGGATGGCGCGTTTGGAGCTTGCGTCGCCTGTTTGATCTGAGAAGGTTAGTAGAGAGATAGAAGAAGGGGTTGAGATTTATGTGGGACAGAAATCCTGGATAGGGACACGGCTAGGGGATACTTTGGCTGGGATAGAGAGAAGAGAGAAAAGAGGAAGAAGAGAAACCAGTGTACCTACAGACGTCCAAGCCTGCGACCTTGGTGTATGTGCCCTTTGGGGTATATTCACCCGTGACTACAGCATTGCGGGAGCAGCAAGCTGGGGTGAGTTCAGTTTCGGCCATTACTTAGATTTTCTCTAAAAATCCTTGATGTGGTATACTTGGTAGAAATTTCTCGTATCAATTGAACTAGTTCTGATAGGTATTATAACAATCCTGAAGCACTTGGCAGGCGTAATGGGTTTATATACGTTCATTTTCTTTCGGGCCCGACAGACCCTGGTCCGATACATAAAGTGCTACCGACGTATCAACTTAGCAATATTCGCACTCTTCAGCGACAATCGGGGGCTACTTGCAGCCTCGTGTGGTGCTTCGGCTTGGTGTTTAGTTACTGTAGCTCCGCGTCGGCATCGCTATCTCTAGCGAGAAAGCCACTAGAAGCTTGCACCGTTACACGAACTTTATCAATTAAATATACCACCAAAATGGTGCGCAACGATATATCCAACGACATAGACCTTGTGCAGCCTGCTTAATATATTATTCTTAAAAATCGGGTCGCAAAAAAGCCACCGCTAGAGCCCACACCACTGCTTTATTTAAGAACTCTCGTGATGCAGCAAAACGATTGACCGCCTAAATATATGTCTTACAGACTTGGCGAGGATAGGCCGGATAGCCCTCTTGGATAATAGACCTATCAGCTAATAGTATCCGGAGACTATCCGGATAGTCTTCGGATAGTCTTGGCAAAATCCCCTTAATATGCTTACACTTGCGATGCACCCCCCAATATTAAATAAATAAAACTCCTATTGGTATAACGTGTTTGACCACTCCCCGGGCCACACCAGTCCTTAGGCTACCCCAAAAAAACACTAAAAATTGGGAGAATCGCATCTTAATATCTTAACAACGGCTTAATAATAAATTCTAAAATTTTATATTTATACTGTAACGGGACTAGCCCAGTTACAGTAGGAATGTCTCGGTGAAACACTCGACAGATAGATTCCAACGCTTTAATTAAATTCTGCCAAATTCCGCCAACTTAATCGAATTCCACTAAATTCCACTAATGTAATAGAATTTGGTCGAAACCTGTTAAAACCCGCGTGCGCTTATGCCCACGCGTCTACTGCTAAGACCCTTAAATATTTAGTTACAAGTTTCCTATATTCCTTTCTCTTCTTTATATAACATCTTGTACTCTATAAGAGCTATATATCCTTAGATTTAGATAGAATTTATATTGTTCCTTTAAATCTTCCCTAAAGCCTCTTCGCGCCCTTATATTATATTACATTAAAATAATTACTATTAAAATGGTAAATAAACCCAAATCCTCTTTAATAACTATAAGTATTATAACCCTAGTTAGGGAATAGTTAATTATAATATAACAGTCCTTTACGGACGCCTTAGCTTAGCAGTAGGCTGTACTAGAAGCCCAGCATTAGTAATTAATAGAAGCACTCCGTAAAGAACTTTGCAATATTAAGGCACTTATATTAAAGACCCTAATAACAACACCTATAAATAAGATTAAAATAACCATATCTAAACCTGGCCCCTTAAACGCGAACTCTAAACTAGTAATAATAACTTAACCTATAGCTATAATAAATTTAATGTTAGCAACTTAGTTAATCGAGGCACGAGCACAGCAAGAAGGACGTATGCAAGCCTATATAATTGGATTGTTTATAAACGAGAATCCAAAGCTAGAGAAAGGAAAGGAGAAGAATAGCAGCGCTATACAAAGTTTTATGCGGTCCTCTAGTTACGTAAGCTTATATAACTCTGCGTCTACCATAACATCTACCATAGTCCGCCATTTTCCACCAGCGCTATAATATTACCCCCCCCTCCAAAAAAGCCTGCCCTTAGGCTTTGTATATCCGTATTATAACTATAGGGTATTTTTATCTTTATACTTAATAGGCAGCCTATCATCTTCGCTATACTAGCACTCTATTTACTTATTAAGGTACTTTAGGGGTCTAGGTTTATTAGGGTATTAGTTATAGAACTCTTTAAGCTTCTAGGGGCAGCCTATAAAGTTCTAGGTAGGGTACTAGGTTGGGTCTAGATTATAGCCCCTCTATTAGACACAGTATTTTAGTGTTCCCCATACTAGTTTATTAGCTAGTATTTTATTAACTTCCTATTTATTATTACTATTAACTTAAATCGGCAAGGGAGGCTTATTCCTTTATTTGGGTAATAGGTTATTTACAGCTTTCTATAGCTTATCCAGCGAGAATTTAGGGTAGACTTTAATTAAGTCTAGGAGCTTAACCTTATACAAGTTGCCTACTTTTAAGGATCTTATACGGTCCTGCCATCTCATAGTCTAGCTTACAGCTAGGCCGTTATATCTTCTAGTTTTTTGTTATTACTCAGACCATATCGCCTATAGTAAAGTCGGGCTCACGCCTATGCTTATTTGCCTACTGTTTTATTAATTTCTGGGCCTTTTCTAGGTTTATATGGGCTACTTTCTAGGCTTCCTCTAAGCGTTTAGCATACTGCTAGGCTTCCTTATAAAATAGTTTTTCGCATACAGTCTGTGGTCCTTCCGGTCTTTCCTAGTTAAAGCTTATATAGGGTAAATACCCTATTTCTAGCTAAATAGGTGCAAATCCCGTAGAATTATGGGGTAAGGTTGCCTGGGCGTAGTCTATTAAGGGTAGTAGTTTGCCCTAGTTATCCTAAAAATAGTTAATAAAGGGCCGGAGTCTCTAGTCTAAGTATTAATTTATAATTTCCGTCTAACTATTTATCTAGGGGTGGTACGCCATAGAAAGCTGTAGTTTAATGCCTAGGATCTAGGTAAGCTTGTTCTAAAAGGCCAATATAAACTACGGCCTGTAATTGGATATAATAGTCTTTAGTAGTCCGTAGATTTGGTATATATAGTAGATATATAGTTAGGCCACTTTTTTAGCATCAATATCTTTATAATAAGGGATTAAGAATAGGCGCTTACTAAAGTAGTTAACTAGGATTATAACCGCATCGTATCCGTTACAGTCTATAGGTAGCTTATAAAAGTCCATAAAGATATACTGCTAGGGGCGCTCTGGTATTAGGAGTGGCTTTAATAGTCCTAGGGTCTTATCTTATAGAATTATAGACCTATAGCAGTTATTATAGTTCCATATATAGCGGTTAATATCCGCAACTATTCTAGGCTAGTAATAGCGGTCGCCAATAATCCTACAGGTCTTATTTTTTCTAGGGTAGGCCATAAAGACCTAGGTATATGCTTTAGCAATAAGCCAAGTCTATAGGTTCTGTTCCTTTGCTACTACTAGCCGTTCCTAATACTTAAGTAATCCATTTTTAAGGGACCATAGGCTGGTAACATCCTTTACCTTTTTACAATACTCCTATAACAAAGGGGCCGTATAATTCGCTTGCAGTAGCTTATTAATAAGGTTAAATTCTATAGTGTTAACAGGGCATATCTTAACCTTTATGGGGTCCATATTTAGTTCTGCCTATATTCTAGGGTTAAGGTGCTCTAGTTATAGCAGTGTCTAGGTCTGTAATATAATCTTTATAGCTATTTAGTTATCTAAGCCTTGCTTACACCTTATAAAGGCATCTGCACGGTTAGTTACGCCTAGCTTATATATAATTAGAAAGTTAAACTAGGATAGGATATCCGCCTAGTATACCTACTAGGCCGTAAGGGCTTTAGTTATTAT
>Ga0307507_10005820_pt1 | contig 19754 bp, 7 predicted proteins | sample 7_EM_MG_FD_207223 | JGI IMG/M metagenome (GOLD analysis project Ga0307507, IMG submission 207223) | Populus trichocarpa ectomycorrhiza microbial communities from riparian zone in the Pacific Northwest, United States - 7_EM | ecosystem: Host-associated > Plants > Roots > Unclassified | place...
CTTCTCCTATAGGGCACCCTAGGGTCCCTCCATAGTTTGTTTAGGCGTGTCTTAATATACTTTATAACGTTAGAGTTACGTTCCTTTTACACCCTTTACATTGTATTGGCTTTAATATATAGTTATAGGGGGGGAATATTGGCTTCCTTCTTAAGTAGTACTGTAGCCGTTCGCTTATACCCGCCTGTTATACTCCTAAGGCAGGCTGTTTGGACCTTTTAGAGTGGTTTAAGGAGTAATTTAGGGGGGCCTTTCTCGGTTTCTCTAGTGGCCCAAATGCTAGATCTATACGTTATGGTTAGCCGGACAACTGCTGTATATAGTAGGCGTAACCTCTAGAAGCATGGACCCTATGTAGAATTAACAATTCTGGATATAGTAATATACTATGCTTGGCCCTTATGGGCCGCTTGCGCTGTATATGCGCTCTACTAGAGCTTGCTGTCTACCCACACTCCTAATACCTTTAGGCCTTAAACCGGTTAACCCCTAAAGCCTTAGATATAGATTGTATGCTAAAGATCTGCAGATTAGTTACATTTTCTTATAAAATAGATTAGCTGGTATTTCTCTAGTGAGAATTGGACTCCATATTGTCTTGCCCATTCTATATAGGTGTCGTAGGCTTTCTCTAGTGTCCTGTAGTTCTCTGTGGCTGTTGGCCCATATGTAATTAGGTTTGTATTATTAACAAAGCCTATCCCCTAGGTTGCCCCTTCCTTAAAGGTGTTAAGCAGGTTGCTTACAAAGAAGAGGAAGAGTATAGGCGACAGAGGTAATCCTTGTGGTATTCCTGTTATAACTATAATAGGGGGGCTCTGGTATCCGTTAAAGACTAGTGACGTTTCTTTCTGGCCTGTAAATTCTTAAACAAACTAAATAATCTATTCTGGGAAGCCCTTTGCCCTAAGGATATATAGGAGACGCTTATAGGGTATATTGTCGTAGGCGCCGCTGATATCTAGGCTAAGTATTAATACTACAAAGTCCTTTCGCATAGCCCATGCAGTTTTAATGGTAGTAGCGAGTAGTGTAAGTGCTGATAGCGTTAAGCGATTCTTTCTTGCCCCTATTTGGCTTTGTGGTAGTAGGGCGTGTTCCTCTGCCGTGTCTACTATACAGTCCGCTATAACCTTTTTTAAGATCTTGCTTAGGGTGTTTTCTAAGGCAATAGGGCGGTAGCTTCCTGGGATTAAGTAGTCTGCTTTACCTTCTTTTCGTAAGACGACCGTCGTCATGGATCTTCTAAGTCGCGGGTAGTAGCCTATTGCAAAGCATACTCTGGCTACGTCTGCAAGCCAAGGTGCTATAAGTGGTCCACAGGTCTTTAGGGCTTCGTTTGGGATCCCATCTAGTCCTGGTGCTGTGTTGTTTGAGAGGCGGCTGATGGTTCTGGCCATTTCTTCAGTTGTCATGTCGCTGTCGACCCTCAGGCGAGTCACCGGTGTTTCACCGGTTATAAAGAATTATAATAATCCTCTAGGCAGCTACTATTGTTAAGCTAAAATAGTAAAATTACTTTAATATAAATACTATTAGCTACTATAAGAAGTGTTAAGTATATAAAATCCAAAGGCATAAGCTATGGAGTTTACTTAAATTAGTTCCTCCCACTAGTAAACTATAGTAATAATACGCTATAAATTTTATTACAGATCTTCCGCTATTTAAGGATAAGCAAGGATAAATATATAATTTAGTCTTAGTATACTTCTCTAAATTTAACTATTATGCAAAAAAAAATAGGCTAGAACAACCCCGCACTAATTAATAGCCTTATTAAGTCCCTAAGCACTAAACTAAAAACCTCCCTAATAGGCGTAGACCTACTAGAAGCCCTTAACGCCTATATAAACGTTATTAATAAATGGTATAATAATATACTATGCCTAATACTAAAGTCCGCTTTTTAATATAATATAACAACCCTATAAATGTCTACTAAGTTATTATCTTAGCCTAAGCACCCTAACGCTATAGATATTAATATAGGGACCCTAGGATATACCCTACTAGGGTCCCCTATATAAGAATAACATATTAAGCTAGGCCTTTACTTTAAATGTAAAAGCAAGGCTTATATCTTAAAATACTACTCCGTCCCTATGCCCCAACATAATATATAAACGGCTAATACTAGTGATTGTTTACTGTATTAATCCTCTAGTTATTATCCCTAATCTTTACCTAGTTCTAGCCCCATATCTAGTAAGTACTGCTTATAAAAATAAAGTTATAACCAATACTCTATAGGAACTCCGCCCTAATTACCTCTAAAAGAAAGGTTTTAGAGCTAAGTCGCTCTCTAGGACGGCACTGCCTAAGGATCTTATTAAATGCTCTAAATATTATAAACTTTAACTCTTAAAATTGCAGTATAACCGTTAACTATTATCTTTAGTAGAATAATTAGTGGGCTAGTACTTAAGCCCTAATTAATATAGAAGCTAGTAGTATTGTAGGAGGGTACGACCACTCTTAGATAGGGAAGCTACTATACTGTCTATTTGTCGGTCGGTTAGTCAGTCGGTTAGTCAGTTGGTCATCAGTTGTAATCAATTAGTAGAAAAGCAGTCAGTAAAAAAGGAAAGAAAAGAATATATTCTAGAAGGTCGTGATAATAAGGAGGGAAGCTGAAGGCTTAATATATACAGGAAAATGCCAAGGCACTAAGCAGTGGCCCATTTTGCCCCCTATATACCTCCCCTACTAAGAACGTTATCCCCTAACATTCTATATTATAGAAGAATAGCCAGATAAAAGAATAGTAAGAGCAGAATAGAAAAAAGGAAAGTATATTCCTAAAAGAACACAGGTAACCTTATCCTTAACCCTATAGAACTATTCTACGGCGTCCTTCTATTATTTATAGCTAAGATTTGATCTTCCTACTAGTAGCAACTAGGATAGTAGTAAACCAGAAATAATAACAGTAGCAGTAATAGTAGTAATAGTAATAGTAGTAGAAGCAGCAGTAAAAGCAGATATTTAGCGCAGTAAAATAAAACAGAACAGTTAGCGGTAAAATACTTAGTAGAAGAACTTGGTAGCAGTTAGTAAGCAGTAGGACATCTAGTAGTAGAACTTTTAATAGTAGAACACTTAGTAGAAGCGGAACGGTCAGTAATAGTTAGTTAAGGCAATAGCGGTAGAATAATTGGAACAGTGAAATAGAACGGTTGGAAGAGCAGCAGTCGATTAGATAAAACAGCGGCTATAGTAGCGGCGGCGGTAGAACAAAACGGTCGAACAGCAGTAGCAGAACAGCTAGTTAGAACAGTAGTAGTAGTAGCAGTAGCAGTAGCAGTAGAACAATCGGTCGGCGGCGGTTAGTTAGAGTAGCAGTTAGTAGAAACAGTAGAACGGAACAGGTCAGTTGGAATAGTTAAGCGGAATAGTATAATAGATCTAGCAACGTAACAGATCTAGAATAATAGAGACAGAGCAGTTGGTTAAGATAGTAGGGACAAAGCAGCAGTGATCTATTTGGATTGGCGTGGCGTGGCGTTGGCGGCTAAACCTATCAAAGAAGGTATCTAGCTCGCTTCGGATAACGCTAGCCCGAAAGTAATCTGGAGTGGAGTGGATTTGAGAGGCCGCTCCAATCCACGCCAGTCCAAATAGATCACTGCAAAGCAGTTGGACGGAATAGCGGCAGCGGCGGCGGTAGGGCAGTTAATTAAAATAGCCGAGACTCTAGCTTAATTTGGTTGTTTAGCTAGTTATTTAATATCAAGACTTTGCATCTAGCTCTATATCAGTCTGCATCACATATAGCTTCTTAATTAAGGCTCTATCCGTGACTTTATATTAGGCCCTATATTATTAAGCTTTACGTCTATATCGCTTTGCATCTAACTATGCATCTAGCTATGCATCTAGCCGTGCATCTAGCTGTGTATTAGTAGCTCTATATTGTATAGTCTGCGTCTACGTCCGTATCTGCGCCCAGCTCTAAAACGTTAACTGGTAATGCTTCCGACGATCTACTAACCGTATACTAATTTCCTATACAGGCCTAGTGTCTGCATACGTGCCTATAAGCCTACTTTAACTGCTGGATAAAGACTGTCTAATTGGTCGGCGACGACATGCTACAGCTAATCATTCGGTCGTTTAATTAAGGTAGAAAGTCGGCCCAGTTAGAGGCTTTTGTCCTGATTTAAATGCGGAGACGGCGTTTAGCTAATTAAGATTTAATAAGGCCCTAGCTTAACTTAAGGTGTTTTCTACTATATATCCAACTAAGGCTTTACATCTATAGACAATTAATTAAAACTTTTATATAGACGTACAATTAGTTAAAGCTCCGCATTATTATCTAATTAAGGCTCTATACCTATATGCTCTATATCTATAGACTCTATATATAACTTTATAAGAGACTCTGTAAGAGACTCCGTATAAAGCTCCGTATTAATATCTATAGGAGAGATTGTTCTGGTTAGCTAATCTATCTCTTACAACGTCAATTCGGGTCCTTAGGTTATCGATAAGAACCAACCAATTAGATTGGCTGAATTTGGTGCCCGTACTTAGAAATATTATGGTGTTCCTGCACGGACCCTGACGTTACAAGGGATAGGCGTTAAGACGGGCGGCAGTTAATTAATAAAGGAGGGAGTTAAAGGGAGAAGCTCTTACAGAGGCCCTAAGACGTTAATTGGCCGTGTTTCTAACGTTCTATTAGCTATATACTGATTTCCTAGTTAGGCCTAGTGTCTATCTATCTGCCATTATAGAATCTTTAACTGCTAATTAAAGATGTCTAACGGCGACGGTAACTAATTTAATTTAACTATAACAATATATAATCGACTAACCTTTAAATAGGGCATTAGGTCAGCCCAACTAAAAGCTTTAGTTAATCTAACTTAACTATACAGACGGCGTCTAATTAATTAAGGTTTAACTAAGGCTCTGGCTTAACTTAAGGCGTCTTCCACTATACATATAATTAAGACTCTATATTTTTATATGCTTAATTAAGGCCTTAAATCTATTGACATTTAATTAAGGCTTTACATCTATAGGCTTTATATCTATAGACAGTTAATTAAGACTCTGGTTTGCAGATGTTTGGTTAAAGCTTTGTATCCATATAGTTGATTAAGGCCCTTAGTATTTACTAGACGTCCAATCTAGAGACCTGTCCTAAGACTTCCTTCCTTATAAGTATAAATGGCAGCTTCTAGTAGACTATTTCCGCAGGCCTAGTGCTTTTCTAGGACGTCTTTTATAGCTACTTTCTTCCCTTTCTAGGCCGTCCTTACCTTTAACTCTTTTGGTATATCCTTAGGCTTTTACGGCTGCTTCTCTACCCCTACTGCTAGCAGTACGCTTATATATCCTTAATCTTCTTTCGGCTTAAGAGCTTTACTAGAATTATCTTCTTCTTTTAGTCTCTTTATTATTATCCTGCTAGTTCTACGCTTTGCCTAAGCTGTCTTTAATATCTTTTAAAACCATCCAGTAGCGGCTTCTTGGCTATTATAACTACTTCCATTATATATCCCTTGCCCTTATATCTACAATATAGTCCTTTATAAAGATAATCTTTAAGAAGTATTGTCTCCTATATATCTAATTCCTATTCTCCTTATAATCCTTAATAAGGTCCTTTACTAGCCTGGATAAATATAGCCTAATTCTATCTCTAGTTATATAAGGATGGCTCAGGCTTAATATGGTTAGCTATACCCTATATACGGTCTCTTATAGAGTATCTTTATCCATTTCCGCGGCGCTTATTTTCTAATATTATGCTACTACCCTTATATAGGTCCCTTCCTTACCACGGTATTCATTCTCATTATATAGCTAGCGCAGTACTAAATTTAGATAGTAGTGGCAGTTATACTATAATTATTTATTGTTTAAATAAGGAATAAGGTTGGCCTAGTCAAAGGCTCTAATTTAATAACATTTAACTAACTTAATTTAGTAATGTAACGTGCTGGTATTAAGGCTCTGACTTAATTTGGTTCTTTAACTAACTATAGCTTTTATATAGTCGTTTAATTAAGGCTTCCGTATAGTTATTTAGTTAAGGTTCTATGTATAGCTTTATATTTAGCTCTGCATTATATAATCGGCTCTATATCTATGCAATTAATTAAGGCTCTTAGTGCCGTTCTTATTATATAGCTAATGTATTATTAAATTTTAGGGGCAGTATAGAGTTCTGCTGGCTCTATTACTAAATAAACTAATTAGAATTTTCCGTGCCGGGCATAGAAAATCGCTATTGGCTTAGTAATAGGCGGTAAGCTAAACTAACATCTTTGTAGTAGGTTAACACGTTTAATAACGCGTTGTGGTTAAGAAAGTAAACATAAAGCTTTAGGAAATACTGTAATTAAGCAAACAAATAGAAATCTTTTATACGGCCGTTACCTACGTCCCCTTCCCCACCTTAGAACTTAATTGTCCCCTAATTAAACATCCTATACCTACGGCAGAGCCTACTATAGAGCCTATAGGTTAATAACTGGCCTTAAGCGTCTATCTCTATAACCGTCTTTAAGGGTTAGGTGATTTTAATAGTAGTCCTCCCTAGCTTTAGCTGCTTTATCTATAGGCTATAACCTAATCTAGACATAATCTTCTAGTCGTATATTATTCTCCTATAGCTTTATAGCTGTCCTAGTTACACGGCTGTCTTTAAGGGTTAGACAATTCTAATAATAGTCCCCCTAGTTTATACTTTTCTTATTACTAATCTTTAGTACTACTCCGTTATAGCAGGCCTATTACTATATCTATTCTTTCCTTAGTCTATCTAGGTCTATTCCCTAATATATATAGAGCTAGTTCTTAATACCTTTTAGTCGTCCTTTATTGCTAAGCTACAGAAGTTTAGGTCTAGGTCAATTACGCGTTTCGGCTATTAGTCTTCCTTAATTAAATAGATATACAAATCCTTGCTAAATAAGATCCTTTAGCCCTTAGCATTTATGCTCTATAAAATGGTAACTTCCTCTATATCCAAAATAGGTCTATTGGCCTTGTCCTTACGTGCCTTACTAACTCTATACGTCCTGCTATGGCCGTCTAAAGGTAGTAGAATCTTATGGACATTAAGAGCCTTATAGATATTGAGAATCTTATAGAGGTCGACAGTCTTATAGAGATTGATAGTCTTGCGAAGATTAACAGTTTTGCGGAGATCGGGTACAGTTCTGCCAGTCTTTATATCCTGGTGCTAAGCTATATCCTTATACTAGGCTTTAAACTGTAGCCTAATCTATAGTGGGTAACTACTACTATATTAGGGCTCCTCCGTATATACCTGGTCTAACTAGATTAAAAGGTCTCCCTTTCTTCTGCGGCTAAGCTTGTTTTATTCTAGGTCTGTTTTCTAGCTAATATAACAGACATTAGCTGTCTTATTTGGCTAAAAGATTATAGGTAGTTAAAGGGTAGCATCTTTGCTTATAACCGGCTACTAATTACGGAACTGTTTAACCAGCTAATAAAGGCTCTGCTCCTTAGGGTCCATTTTTAATAGATAATCTACGCCCTTATATAAACTAAGCTTATTCTCTACAGCTCTTTATAGCTAGTAGAAGTTAAAGGACTCTTATCTATCTAAATTAGCTCCCGTTTTAGCTATAGTATATCTTTAATACTTAAGCGGAAGTCCTTTTATAAACTAGCATCCTCGCGTACGGTTGTCCAAATTGCTAGCTTTGGTAGCCTTTAAGAAGATTAATATAAACTGCCTACAGTACTCGCGTATGCTGTTTAGCGGATTATCTCTATACTGCCGCATATAGGCTTCCAAGAATTCTACCGTTTCTATTTATCACTAGTAGTTACTTACTTAGTATTCTGTCCTAAGTCTCCTTATAAGCTCTGTCTAATTTCCAGCTATAAATTTAGGCAGACTTTGGATCCACATCCCTATCTAGTAATTGTAGTACTTAGGAAGGCCCTAGTGCTTCTCCTTACTTATTATACAATATTAGACGCATAACCGCTTGTACTGTTTAATAAACTGTAATACGTTCTATCCCGTAAAATAAGGAGTTCTAATAGTTCCTGGGGCTGGTATAGGGTAAACCATAATATAGATTTTGTCTTAAGCCATTAACTACTAGTTATATGCATCTAGAGCTTCCTTAGGAGCCTATAGGTAATCCTTATAGCTTTTATCCTTCGTCTGCTGAGAGCTATCGGTCCTAGGTGTTACGGGTAAACGTCATAGTAGGTCTGCTTGCATTGCCGCCTAAGGTAATAGTGTCCTAGATAGCTGTCCTAGTATTGGTTTATACTTAGTAAAAGAAGTATAGGCTTCGGTTCCTTTTAGTTGCTTTTTAACGTCTAGAGGAGGTTAGTCTTTCTAAGAGAGCACGGCATCTTCATTATCTATAGCTGCTAGGTCTTAATACGTCCGTCTATTTTAACCTACCGTTATTCTATACGGTAGAGTACTGCTAAGCCTTAGACTTCTACTTATATCTACCTTATTATAGAACGCCTCTATAGCCGCCGCTGACACGATCTAGATAACTTAAAAGAAGATAAAGCTAAGCCAAAATAGAAAGCTTTTAAGGGTATATCTAATCTCGCGCCAACGTCTGTCTACTCCGTATTCTCTCCCCTATTTTTATTCCCGTCTAACTAACTAACCTTTAGCTACCTATTGTCTCTACATTTTTAATAAAGCTTTAGCCATATCCATGCGCAGGTAGTTAAAATTAGGTAACTCCAACCGCTGGTTAAAGTTGTCTAATTAGCTTGCTGGTTCGCTTTCTAAGACCTTTTTACTTATACCTTTTTGCCACTTGTTGCTACCTTTTAGCCTATACGTTAAGTCTAGCTATTTATCTTTTCCGAGACTACCTGGTTCCCCTTACTGTCCAATACTGCCTAGTTCTCTAGTTCTTTAGTTCTGCTATATCGTCTATCTAGTTAGCGATTCTTCTGTAGCTAGTTGTTTTTTTACAGCTATAGTATGTTCCTACGCGTCTCCTATATATATAACACTAGACTTCTAATCTAAAGAGCTTGCTGTTATCCCTACGTGGAATGCTATAAAGTATATGGGAGGGTACGACCACTCTCAGATAGGGAAGCCACTATGCTGTCTATCTGTCGGTCGGTCAGTCGGTTAGTTAGTTAGTCGGTCATTAGTCGTAATTAATTAGTAGGAAAGCAGTTAGTAAGAAAGGAAAGAAAAGAATGTATTCTGGTAGGTTGTAATAATAAGGAGGGAAGCCAAAGGCTTAATATATATAGGAAAATGCCAAGGCACTAAGCAGTGGCCCATTTTACCCCACCACAGTATAGGATTTATTAATAAGATTTTTGTGTAAGATAATAGTTTTACGCTAACCCCCCTTAACTAGCACATTAACGTATTTGGATTTAATAGCAAACGCACTATCTTAGGCCGTATTACCCATATAATATTCCTAAAACTCTAATACCTAAACTATAAAGAACTAATTAGGCTTTTTATTATTACCCTAGGTTATCTAGTAATTTTTAAACAATCCTAGATAAGCTATAGAAGGTAACTATTAATTAAAACAACCTTAAGCTTCTATTTACCGCCACCTATTATAAGTAGAAGTGCCTTATAACTTACTACTTAAACCCTAAACTAAAATTTAAAAAATCTACTAGGATCTATTAGTCTAAAATTTCCACTAATATCTACATTATACCTAAAAAAAAGTCTACCTAATTTTACTAACCTAAGAATTTTACCAAATTCTACTAATATAAGATTTCTATTAACGTCCACTAAGAACCTGGAAATTACCCTAGACCATATAAACTAATTTTAACTACTATACCCTAAACTAAGCAGAAGCTTAAGCTTAATATATAAAAGTACTAGAAGAACTAGTATTCTATTATAAAAAGGATATTTAAAGAACCTAAACCCGAATCTAATACTAACTCTATACCTAATACTAAATCTAAAACTATATTAAAAACTATATAAAAAACTAATAATAACCTAGGCTCGCTTAATACCTTAGATATTTATATAATTAAAGCTATCCTATTAGCACGACTTACTAAAAAACCTAAATATATAATCTTTGCCATTATAATAGCCGATATTAAAAAGGCCCTAATACTAAAGAAGTATACTAACCCTGCTATAAAAGTACTAGTATGCTACCATAAATATCTAGAAGTATTTTTATAAAAGAAAGCCGATAAGTTAGTAGAGCACTAACTATATAACTATAAGATTATACTTAAAGAAGGAAAACAGTTGGGATTTAGACCCCTATACGAAATATCCTAAAATAAACTTTAAGTACTGCGGAAGTACTTAGACGAATACTTTAGTAAAGGGTTTATTAGAGCAAGGTTTTTACCTATAGCTATATCTATAATCTTTGTTAAGAAACCTAGCGGCGGTCTACGCTTTTATATAGACTACTAAGCTCTTAACGCTACCATGTTAGATATTATCTTATAACTCACTCTTGCCATTACATATCTCACTACTTATTTCTATTACCTATTTATTACCTATTACTGATTAAGTGGCAATATCGACCTGGTAGCTAATTAGGTAACAGTTACAAATTATTATCGGCATTACCGTTAACCTTTGTCACGTAATTCGTGTATATAGTATACCTAATTTCCATAGATTTATAATTAAGTCGTTTACTCAATTTTCCCATACTGTAAAGCTTATAGTCATAACCCCAGATCGCACTACCTGCTAACTAATTAACTACCTTATTTAAGAAGTCACTACTTCTACTACCTTTGTAAGTGTTTTGAGCTTCTTTACCTACTAAATAAATGGATAATTAAACCTAACCGACGAACGTACCAGAATGTATTAGAACGAACTAATAAATTAAATTGTTAAAATAAGGTTTTGCTAAGACGCTAACCTAAACCCTACCTAAACTGTTAAAATTCTAAAAAAGATGACCAATATAAATAAATCTTTATCTAAAATCAACCTTATTCTTAATAAACTATCTAATTAGCTTCTATGGTTCTTTATTATTTAAGATACTGCTAAAACCAATAAGGTATGGCAGTATATTAACCTATCTAAGACGAAAAATAAGCTTCTAAGCCTGGAACTACTAAAGCGACCTATACCTACAGATGTACTTCCTATAGCTACATTAATAGCACAGCTAGACTAAACCCAGCTTACTGTATATAATTAACTCTATATAGAGTATAAGGACGATCTACACATATACCAGAAGAGAGAGTGGGCTATAAGCAATATTAGCAGCCTACCTTCCGCTTATTAACGGCCTCGACACGGTATATAAACGGCCTTAAGTACTTAAGAAAGCACTAGCCCCTACCACGTTAGGTCAAAAGCATAACGTTCTTAATTAATACACGGCTTTAAAAGCCTATAATAAAAAGCAAAGCATTAATAAATGGTTAAATAGCTAGAGGAACGTCTATAAGCTAATAAGCTAGTAAAACAGTTAAAGCTACTAGACGTCTAGGGATTTAGACCCTACTACGATTTTATTCAAGCCATTAAACCTATCTCTTCTAGTTTTGTAGGAGCGCTAAAAGTAGACCTAATTAGAAAAGAACGGAAAGACGGAGCCGTACTATCTATTATTAATCTAATTAAGGAATTTAAGGAGCATTACCGTATGCAGCAAGCATCGTCTACCTTAACTGCTAATAACTCTGCATTTATAACCCTTTAAAACAATTCCAATTCCAATCTAGATTCTAACGGCAATTTTAATACCTACAGCAATTTAAATTTAAATTTAAGATGGCATAAGGAATGTATATACAGCTTTATATATCGATTTAGTAAATGCTACTATATTGCTAAGTATAAGCGCCCTTAAGGATAGAGACCAAGGGCAGATGTCTAGAAGAAAGTAAATAAAACCATTTTATCTATACCTTAAATTAAACGCATTATTAAGCAGATTTAAAAAAGAGAATAGAAAGTAAAGGAGAATAATTAGAAGAATATAGAATCTATAATTAATTTTAATTCTAAAATACTAGCTTCTACTACACCGGCTAGCTATGCTGCCATATTTAGTACTAGTTATATTCTTTTTAAACTCCAGAACACCTAAATACTTAACCCTAGTATAGATATGCACGTCTATAATAATAAAGAAGACTTTACCTTCTTATACCTAGCAGTATAAAATGACTACCTAATTGCTAGCAGAAATTTTTAAAAAATATAAGCTTATGGAATAGTAATAATTACTATTAATACACCTACTGGGAAGTTAAAGATAAGGCTATCCTATATAGCGCTAGTACCTACTATATTTATAAATATCGTAGCGCTATTAAGAGCTACTAAGAACAATATCTATTTTAACTTAGGGCGAAATTTACTCTACTATCTAGTAACTGGCGAAATAGTATACTATACAAAAAGACTAGGGGGCCACTGGGCACTAATGTATAGAGAGCCTATAAGTACCTTAGATTCGACTTAATTAATATTTTTAACCTTTAAGAGGTACTAGCCTAGCCGTATAGCCTATAAACTAATCGGAGCTATAGCTATAAGATAGCATAAAATACTTAGCTATATAGGACCTAATGCTATTAAGCAGCTTCCTAAGCACATTATTGGCGTAAAGCTGACCGAATTAACTACTAAATAAGCACCGCTTAAAATTGAATATAAAACTTGCTTATTAGTAAAGTATATATAGCAGATTTCTTAAAGACGAGAATATAAATTTTAGCACTTAACCATTTAAACGGCTAGTATTTAATATTATCTACCTTAGAGTACTAGGATATAACGGCAATAGATATATTATATATTTCTATTATACGTATTCTAAATTTAACTTTATATTTACCTCTAAGAATAAGGACAAAGCTACTATCCTACCTACTATTTACAAAACTTACCGTTTAATTAAAATATAATTCTACTAAGACGTTATCTTCTTCTAAAGCAATAATAAATAAGCATTTAAATAAATGGAAGATACCCTATAAGTATAGTATATAGATAAGGGCATTACCTTTAAATGCTAAGCATCGTATACCAAGGAATAAAATGGCGGAGCTGAATAATCTAAAAGAACCCTTATAGAATAATTAAGATCTATACAGCTAGAAGTATCCTTACTCCTATCTTTAGGACTACGTTAGGAAAATTTTTACCAGCATTTTTACAGCATTTGGCGGCTAAATGCGCATTTCGCGCATTATAATATATAGCGTATGGTATTGACTAAGAAGCAGTATACTACCGCATTTAATAACGCAGTGCAGCTAATTGCGCATTTACAGCTACCTAGGCAAGTAGTGCCCCTACCCTATTAAGCTTTTTTTACACTTAATACGTAATTAATACATAATGCTCTCCTTGCGCATTCTATATATCTTACTTACTTTAAGTAATAAATAAGCGTTGCTCTTCCCGTGCGGTTATTATTAAGTACTTATCCTATATATTTAATAGTATTTACTTAGTCTGCGTAGTTGGTATAAAATAAATTATATTATTTTAGATAATTTAATATAGCGACGGTTCTCTTCTACCTACCTACCTACTAACCTACCTACCTACCTACCTACCTACCTGCCTACCTACCTGCCTACCTATTTATCTGTGTTTGTACTAACTTAATAGCATGAGTGAGTCGTATCCCGGGGCACGAAATACGTATAGTATTGTATGCTCTTTGGGATAGTGGTGACTGTCTCTTGTATTGAAGCAGACTACGTGGTCTATATACTGATACGACCTCCCCCTAATTAGTCAGTGCTTTAGGGGTGCACTAGACGCGTAAGTGGGTGGTTAGTGCACCGAACGCGTAAACGCGTAGTTGGTGTACCGTACGCGTAAGCACGCGTTCGGTACGACAGGTGCTGTAATTATACACTAGCGGTACTTGAAAAATAAAACCACCTATATACAGCCTCCGTAATTGTTTTAATAGAACCGTAAAATATAAAAGAAATATATAGGAAATCCCTCCCAAGGTGCCTTCTAGGCTGCCTTCTAGACGGTACTTTGAGCTGGCCGTAAGTCCTGCTTAAGGTCCGTAAAGTAAACTATACGGCCTTCCAATGGGCTGTAAAGGAACCGTATAGCCTTCTAATAGGCCGCAAATAAACCGTAAGTACTCCGTTAGTCACATTCCACCCATTCTATAACCTTTAGATTAAGCTTATTTGTATTAATTAGGGTTTTTAGAGCTTAATATGGCTTTGCCTTAGTCATGGCGTCCGCTAGGTTATCTCCGCTGCTAATCCATTTAACCTCTGTGATTTCACGTTGTTTATAGGCCTGATATAAGCACATTAGGTTAACTATAAGCCTCTTCTCTTATGTCGTACCTAGTTTAACTAGGCAGTTATAGAGGGACTTTGAATTAGTATATAAAACTAGGGGTAACTGCTCCAGTTATAGAATCTTCTAGACCGTTGATTTAATTGCGGCTGCTATATTAAAGCCATAAGCTAGTGCATATAGTTCAGAAGCTAGTACACTACGGGTTACCTATTTGCATTTAATTAAGGACCAGTGCAGGATATTTGCGTCCTAATTATAGTCCGTAAGTACGATTATAAAGCCAATTTGCAATAATAGGTCCCTGTTATTGGTAAAGGAGGCGTCCATAAATGCCAGTAAGCTAAGGGAACTTAGGTCTAGTGGTATAAAAGTAAGTCCCCTTGCTGCATTATCAATTTGCCACTAAATACGCTTATTAAGCTACTTAATATTTTCTTCTTATAGATCTACTACCTGGGCCGCAAAGGACAAATTGTAGGCAGATTTGGGCTAACAGACTATGGCAATATAGGCGCCTCTTGCACGCTGTGCAACGTATTAGTCCTTTATATTTATAGTCTTGCGGGTCTCTCCGCGGGAGCTAGTAAGGTCTGTAGGCTTTACTATAATAGGCTTTAGGTTTTAAGCTTGGCGTTCCTAAGTTAGCTTAATTAGGTTGCCCTTTTGTATAATTAGGCCTCTATTAAACTTAATCAGATTCTGCTTAGTTAACTACTCTTATAGCTTTGCCAAGAACTTGGCCTTTTATAGTTTAGTTTCTTTAGCGTCCGCAAAGGTCTAGTTTGCTAGAAATAGGGTATTGTCTATTTAGAGTCTAATAATACCAAGGCCGTTTAATGGGCTATATAGGAGGCAGGGGTCATAGGTTAACTATTTTATTTTAAGCTTACTAACGTAATACTAGTGGTATGTTTTAAACCAATGGTTTCCAGCTTCTGGTACTCCGTAAAGAGGTTTTATAACCCGTAAAATTGTTCCTGGTTATAGGTTAAGCTTAAGGGGTGGCCGTATAAAGATGTCCCTACTTAGGTAGGTATTAGACTGCATATAGGCTTGTAAGATGTCCTGTAAGTAAAGGGCTACGGATTTGGTTTACTATAGTCCAGGCATAAGTGCGAGTATAATCCGTTAACTAACCCGTTAAATTGTAGGCGATTATATAAGGACTAGGTCCTTTCCCTAGTTATTATAAGCTTATATAACGAGCCTTAATTTCTTAAAGGCTTTATTAGTACTAGGGTGCTTAATCTCGTCAATAAAGCGTGGGTTAAATATATAGACGCCTTACAAAACGTCTCTCTTTGTTACGACCGTAAAGACACCCTTCTTAAGTAGTCTATTAATCTCTTTATGTTATAAGTCTGTAAATGGGGTTTCCTATACTAGAACTAATATATCTGTAGGCGGAGATTGCCTTGCGGTTATTCCTGCGGAGGTTAGGTGATTCTCTATTATAGGGTTCTTGGTTATAGGGTATTTTTAGAGGCGTCCTTAACTATGCTTTATAGTAGGTTTAGTAGGTTTAGTGGGTTTCTAGGGGACTTCTAGGGTAGGCAAGGGTGCTTCTAGTTTATCTAATTTGGTAGTCACTTCTAGTTTATCTAGTTTGGCGGTTGCTTCTAGTTCGTCTGGCTTAACGTTATAGGTATTTTTGGGCTGAAAGTAGGGTTTTATGGACATGCTTCTAAAGCTAGTTAGCCTGCTAGGGAGCTATACGTAGTACGTCTCGTTTTCTACAGCTAGTAGATAATAAGGTCTATTCCAGCTACCGCTTTTATACTATATAAGGACTTTAGAGTTAAGTAGGAGGTTGTATACTAAGGTTATATTAGGTCCGTTATAGTGGTATAGGGCGTTATTAATAGTTTGTTTAGCCTATAATTTAGCTATTTCGGCTATTGCCTTCCGTATTGTAGCTGCTTGTTCCGTAATAGATGGGGTAGGGGGGCCTAAGTTGCTTATTCTTAGGTAGGCTCCGTAAACCAAGAGGGTAGGTACTAGTCTGTTAGGGCTAGTAGTGTTATTAACGGCTTTTACGGCCATCTATAAAGCCAGTTCCTTTTAGATATCCTTACACTCGTCCGTAATAATCTAATAAGCTCTCTATAGAGCTAGGTAAGCTTGCTTAATAAGCCTAATAGACTAGTGCGCCTTAACTGGAACAGCTTTTGTTAAAATAGCTATAGCCGTAGCGTACTATTAGAATTCTTTGCTGATAAAGTTCCTACCGGTGTTATAGGTGATATACTTAGGGGGTCTAACGTATGTGTTAATCTAGCAGGTCTATAAAATGTCTTAAGTGTGTTTTATGGATATATTTTGCAACTAATAGGTGGCTTAATAGCGGGTTGCCTTGTTAATTATATATAATACTAGGCTGCCGTTAATATACATAATGTCTATATATACTGAGTGGTTAAAGTCAAGGTCCTTGCAAAGGGTGAACTTAAATTAGCCTAGGGAACGTCCGTATTTCTAGCAAAAGGAGCAGTATTTAGTTAGGTGGTCAATTGCCTTCCTATTAATATTGTCATGTCTAGAGCGTTTAAGGACTCTATATAGCTTTTTGGCTAATAGGTAGCCGAAACGGCGGTATAGGCGGTGGATTTCGGTACTAGTAAGGTAGCACGGGTTATAGTTAAAAGATTCCTAAATGTAGGTCTATAGGGTCTCTCCCTATATAAGGAACGGGTGTTTAAATTGTCATACAATTGGCAGGGTAATATGCTTGCTTCCTAGGGCAGTTATGGGGCCAATTAAGGTGTCCATAACGTTGTTATAGTAGACCTATAACTTGTCTATATCCGCAAGGCAGAGTAGGAAAGGGGTATCCGCTTTTACTATATAGAAGTTAACTGGGCCAATTGGGGTCTTAACTTTAACTGATCCAATTAATACGGTTAAGTTAATACCGAATTAGATGTTTATGGCCCCAGTATATATAATATTGATGTCCGTATTATTATCTGTGGTGGTCTTATATGCAAGGTATTGTCCGTAGCCTATAGTAGACTTCTTGGAGGCACCTATGTCGATTATAACACTGTAGAATTCCTTGGGGGTATAGCGTTCTGTGGTAATATATATAAATGGGTCCTGTTTGCGGTCTGTAACGTCTGTAATAGGTCTAATAGGTATACTTGCGGGCCAGTTTTTAGGTGTAATTAAGTGTATAAAGGAGCGGTCGGCTAATACGGTTATAATATTAAAGGCTTGGCTGTCTGTAAAAGGTCTAAAAGTGGTTAGGAATGTCTCTAAGGTCTCTTATTCCTAAGCGTTTAAGTTAAAGTTAATTATAAGGGCTTTTATTAACTTATTAGGGGGCTCTTCTGCTTCCTCTTTTTTATATTTTAAAATGAACTGGTTAATATGGCTATTAAGTCTCTTCCTAGACTTATTATGTTCTTTCTAGGTATACCTTATAGACTAATATCCTTCCTTACCATATATAAAGCACTTCTAGCTGGTTTGTCTGTGGGGGTATGTTTTTGTATAGGGGTTGCTATAGGGGTTACGGGTAGGACTTAGTTGGTATGGGTGCTGCTAGCAGTAGTAGTAGTCTATAAAGTAGACGTCTAAGTCTATTTATGGATATTAAATATCTGTAATAAAGGCTTAAGTGCTGCCTAGTGGGTTTAAGACTTTATATGTTATAATAGAGGAGCGTAAGTTATTAATAAGGCCAGCTAAGGTGTCTATAGGCTTATAATAGGCGTACTTATAGGGCTCTACTTCCTGGCAAGCTGTAATAAGTTTGTTATATAGGAAGTTGTCTGTTTAAAGCTTGGCGTTAAGGCCGTGCTATAGGTGCCGGAGGTCTTTAATAAGAATTTGTAGGCACTCTATAGTCGATTTTTTAGTGTTCTTGTTAATTACGGTCCGTAGCTTGGTTGCATTCTATTAGGTAAGAATATTACGCTTATATTCCGGTCCTTTAAAGTAGTTATATGTAGCTTTATATAGCTTATTAAAGGGAACACTAAGGGGGTTGCTCTTAAGGTTAGTATAGTAGTGGTTAAGGGCTAGGCCACGCAGTATGGTAGAGTAGGCTTGGCTAAATTCCTATTTAGGAATATTAGCCTTCTGGTAGAGGTTTATAAAGATAGTTAGTTTAAAGTCAAAGTTGTCGTTTTTACTGCTGTACTTGGATTCGTTGGTATAGAGCTTAGCTAGGTTAGCTAGCTCCTTGCTATAGGTCTTTGCTTAGGTAGGTTATAGATCTATAACTTATAGATCTATGGCTTGTAGATATATGGCTTATAGATCTATAACTTGGATAATAGGGGTAATTTGGTCTATATTTTGGTTTGCGGGGGTATTATAGTCCGTAATTTGGGTTATATAGGTATTGCAGTCCGTAACTTGGGTACTAGGTATACTTTGGCCTGTAAGATTAATTTTAAAACTGCTTGGGTTTATAGGACGAGTTTGGTTAAGTAGGTTAGGTATAAGGCCAGCAATTATATTAAGTTTAGAAGAAGTAAAGAGTTCCTTAGTTTCTTGGAACTAGTCTAGGATTTCCTCTTTAGTCTATTCCGTTTGGTCCTTCTTGTATATTATATTATATAAGGACTATGCAACAGTAACTTATTTATTCCTTTTAACCTATACACCTTAGTTACGTAAGAGGGTCCGTAGGTTATAGATAGTAGTAGGGTTATATGCTTTAAAGATAGCTTTTATAAAGTCTATAAAGTCTTCCTGGTATTGCTCCTATAGGTCAACATTCATGAGCTTAAAATATTTGTATTTAAGAACTTTAAATTTAATATAGTTGTTAACGTCAGGTATAGATGTGAGGTTGGCTCCCTGCCTCCACTTTTCCTGGCCTTTATCAACTTGCTTCCTTAGGTCTGCCATACTATATAGTGTAGTGTAGTACGTGGTGGGTGGAAGGGGTCTTGTAGTAGTCCGTAAAGGTAGTTAATGTCCGTAACGGTTTATAGAAGGGTAGGGGGTTTCTGTAAGGTCTTATAACAGTCCGTAAAATCAATTAACGGGTCCGTAGTAGTTTATAAGAGGGTAGGGGGTTCCGTAAAGATCTGTATTCGCGTCTATAAACTTCTAGTAAACTGTACTAAGACTTAAATAAGTATATAGAGTTGGTAATAGGTCCGTAATCCCTAACTTCTGACCTTCTAGTAGGTCGTACTAGGAGTCTAAATGGGTGGTCGCTATCATATATTGCTTGGTAGGAGGTGTTGAGTAATTGCTAATCTGTTCGCGCTTACTAATCAGTGTTCGTACTAACTTAATAGCACAAGTGAGTTGTATCCCAGGGCACGAAATACGTATAGTATTATATACTCTTTGGGATGGTAGTGACTGTCTCTTGTATTAAAGCAGACTACGTGGTCTATATACTAATGCGACCTCCCCCTAATTAGTTAGTGCTTCAGGGGTGCACTAGACGCGTAAGCGGGTGGTTGGTGCACCGAACGCGTAAACGCGTAGTTGGTGTACCGTACGCGTAAGCACGCGTTCGGTA
>Ga0307507_10005821_pt1 | contig 19748 bp, 5 predicted proteins | sample 7_EM_MG_FD_207223 | JGI IMG/M metagenome (GOLD analysis project Ga0307507, IMG submission 207223) | Populus trichocarpa ectomycorrhiza microbial communities from riparian zone in the Pacific Northwest, United States - 7_EM | ecosystem: Host-associated > Plants > Roots > Unclassified | place...
TAGGCAGTTATGGGCTAATTTAGACCTAATATTCATGAAATATCGGGTCGTCTCTCTAATCGATGAACTTTTAGTAGTATTTTAAGCCATTGTGGCTGAGCGATTCAGCTGCGAGTGTAGGGGGAATCATAAAAAAAGTCGGATTTCTTAATAAACGTTGTGAAACCCTCTCAGACCACATTTTCGATTTTATGTGGAGCGGATATAAAATTATTCCGAATATGTGGTCTGAGCTTGCTGAGGTAAGCGTTCCGCTCGCACCTTGATTCCACACCTATCTCGAATGCACATACGGTTCGAGAAAGTCGAAGAAACACCTACTATTTTGCACGCAAGCAAACAGAAAGTCGGATAGACTTATCCAATATACCAAAAAGAGAAAGGTCGGCCCTGGCAAATTTGCACACCTATATACAAGGGGCCTAAAGACTCTAGCCAAATGGCTAGAGGAAACAAAGTATTACTAAATAAGCCAAACAGGGATCTAAAGGCGAACTATAGAATAAAGATATAGGAATCTAATTTAGGTTTTAGGCGTTGGTAAAGGATAAGCAGGACAGGGATTTCTTACTCCTACTTTTTATTTAATATTAGAAACGGGTACTAGACGAGTTACGTTTCTCTCTAAATAAAGGGAACCTTAGGGAACCTAAATGCTTTGTGGAGAAGTAGAGTGTAGTTTAACCCAGGGCTAGCCTAGAAAGGTATATTCCGTCATAGTACACGGGCGCGGCCAAGGCCGCTACGCGCTACTAGGAAGGCACGGTCCAATTGCCTAGCGGCCGCTACAGACGTTAAATAAATCTCTCTCTCTCTCTCTTGCACCTTGCTTCCTTCCTTACACTTTTCTTCCTTATTATATCCTTATTTCAAGACACGCCCGATATATCCTCGACCCCCCTATACTTATTTACTTCTCCACTATCTCCCCTCCTTGTCTGCCTATCTGCCTACCCACCTACCACGTTGGCCCTCCTAACGTAGCTCTCGGCGTATTTACCTATAATGGCAAATCTCTTCTAATTAGAAATAATTAAAACGAAACCTATTAGAGAAGGACTAAATAACTTTCGTAATTTATTTAACTTAGCTTATTAGGATCTAGACATCTCTAACTCTTTAGACTTATTACACTAGATAGGTAACGAAGATAATTATTAATATACCTATTACAAGTTTCCTCTAACGCTCTCAGAACTAAAGGATATTTTGCTTAATTTAATACTAGCTTTACAGAGCCTTCCCGCTTCTCATTTATTACTATCCAACAGTAGTAATAAAAACCTCCTTGGTGATCTATTAAGACTTAATTTAGCAGTTAACTCCAATAACTTTAATATTAAACAGTTCCTGCCTCTTCTAAATGCAATCTTTTAGATTTAACCTAACAGGGTTATCTAGGAAAAGGTCTATACTATTATAATAGAGTCCACACCTCTCCCCCAACCACTACCATTCTACATTTAAACCCTATATCTATGTAATACAAGCAGCTTCGCCAACTCGTCCAAATATAAAAAATACGTGGATAATATTTTAAAGGAGGAGCTAGGCCCTCTTTATATAGGGATTCCTAGCTTATATAAAGCATTCTTTAGGGGAGTAGAAAGCCTTAAAGAGGCAAGCGCTGCCATTTTTAAGAAATGTAAAGAAGGGGACAATCCACTATACGCTAATAAGGGCGGCTGGCGTGACTAGCCTAAAAGCACAGAGCAAGATAATGTTCTAGAGTGGTTTAATAACCTAATTAAATTATTTTTAGGCTTTGTAGAGGAGTACGGGTCCGCCCTAAAGACATAACAAAAGCTTATTATATACACTAAGCAGCCCTTATAAGGGTCTACAGCGAAGCAAAAGCTAGATATTAGTTTTATAGATAATCCAATAGCTAGCGAAAGCTCTCAATACCATTAGTTATATATACTTATACCAAAAGAGCTAAAAAGTAATCCAAACACCGATATAGCCTTATAGGCATGGTTTACTTTAGGGAAATATATAAGGGAAGTCTTCGCCGCTCAGGACAATCATTACTTTGTCCTAGGTTTTACCCTCTATAGATCTATTATGCGGCTATAGGAGTATAACTAGGTAGGAGACATCACATTATTACTATTTAATATTAATAAAGACGGACTATAATTTACCTCGGCAATATTAGGGTTTCTCTTAATAAATAAAGAGCAGCTCGGGTTTAACCCTACCATTTTAACATTAGACAGCAAACAATATATTAAGGTTATACGCAACAATCAGACCAAGCGTCTTATCCTTAACGAACTCATAAAGCGGGCACCCTACATTACCGGTTAGGCGACAACTTGCTAGAAAGCGCACCGTAAGGGTAACACCTCTAAGATACCTCTCGTTATTAAAGACTTATAGCAGTACCTAGAGCGCAAGGAAGAAGGCGAACTGCTATATAAGGCAGCGGAGAGAGAAGTAATTAACGTAGCCAGGTACTATCACCATAGGACTATTTATATAGGTGGACAAGATAATGACATCTTTAATATCCATAAGGGGCTAGATATTACCAAAGCGATAAACTACAAGCCTAAAAGCCTAATGGTGCCTCCAAGCGTAGCTAGCAAAGTAAATAGAATAATATTTTATTGTCTTATAATGTTCCACAGCACAACTAAAGATTTGGGCGGCTAAGGCTAGGCAGCAGCCTTGGTTAAAACGCATATAAAACAGTATAGGGTAGGCTAAATAAACCCAGGAAAGCGGATAACCCAATCTTCTGCTAGATTATTAGGTCCCCACACCCTACCATCCTATATAGGCTTTATTTTTCCATAAAACACACAATCCACTCCCTAGCCTATTGGAAGCCGCCTTATGCCGCCTAAATAGAGGCTATAGGAGAATTAATCCCTAACTCTAACCAATCTCCTACTTAAACAAGTCCCCTACTTGTATAAATCCCCTACGGGAGCCAATACCCACGTATTTCGCCGCCCTATAGGAACCAGTCCCCTACTCTAATAAATCCCCTACGGGATCTAGTCCCCTACTCCAACAAATCCCCTACGCCAACAAATCCCCTGCGCTAACGAATCCCCTACAGGTACCAATGCCTATATATTCCACCGCCCTATAGGAACCAATCCCCTGCGGCTTACATTCCCATATAAAAGATCGCCCCTAGAGGTAGCTCTGCGAAGCCTAGAGGAACTCTGCTCCAACAATAAACAAAAGGGTTGGTCTAAGATACGTCAATAGCGCCGAATTTAAAAGTGTAGGTGTAATTAGGAGCCCTAGGGTTAAAAAGCCCTAGGGGAAAAATCCCCTAGGGGAAAAAAGCCTTAGGGGAAAAATCCCCTAGGGGAATGATCCCGTAGGGGAATAAACCCGTAGGGGAATAAAGCCCTAGGGGAATAAACCCACAAGGGAATAAAGCCCTAGGGGAATGGAACCGCAAGGGAATAGAACTATAAGGGCTTCCATAAATAGCAAATCGCCGGGAATTATTTTTGTTCTCAGCTTCAGCTTTTAATTGGTTAACACGCTTCGCTAAGCCTTACTAGCTTACGCTTTAACAAGTTGCCCTACGCCGTTTTATATAAGTTATATCTAAGGCTACTGCCTAGACTTAGAGAGAAAGAAAGAGGGGGATTAAGTAGGCTCTAAAAATCAAGTATTTAGTTTTAGGTATAAATAAAGGGCTATTTTTAGCTTCTAAGAGGGTTCTAATTTTGGATATTTAAGCGCCCAACATTAGGTACTCCATTTTTAGGGTCTACTTAATCCCCTAAACCTCCTCGCTTCTATCTTTAACCTTTACTTTTCCTTTTAAGCAAATAGCGTAAAAAATCCCAATCTAGTGATAAAATTTCCATACAACTAGTAAAGTTATTAAGAAAACGCCAAGCATCTATATAATGCATCTCTTAGCTAAGACAAGACGCCACGCCAAATTTGTTGGGCTAGTGCTAATCCCTGCGGAAGACCCGCCTATAGGAGCGTCTATACCTTTAATGTGTATCCGTTAACAAGGATACAGTTAGGGGTTTCGGCATGGTTTAGTTAACTTAGCAACCGCGCCAAGCCAAACACCAAGCAGCGGAGGCAGTGCATCACCGCCACAACGCCACACTTAAGACCGTTTATTCTAACACTAACCACAGTTCCCCTATTTCCTCTATTCTTCAATCCCAGGAAGTAGACCCTTAACAATTTTCGTGGCGTTTCCCAGACATTAGCGGTTAAAACTCCGGCACAATTATTATATAGGATGTTATCCATTTAACCAAAGCCTCTTTCCTTAGCTAAAGAAAGGTAGCCACTATAGAGTTAGCCGCCATAATTATAGGAGATGGGTTTGTCTAGGATTTTAAATATACGACCTAGAGCGATTATTATTAATAATAGTTATTAATAGAGCTGTCGCCCTACAAGGTTAGATCTGCCTTTTATTACTTAAAATATTTAGGTAATTAATAAGCCAAGACCTATACTTAGTCTCCACAGGTAACTTTATTCTACTACCTTCTACTTACGCACGCAAGCGTAGTATCTACCTTCAAACTATAATCCCCTTACTTACAACAAACTGACTTAAGGCATGCCGATTAATACTATTAGTACCAAGATAGAAAATATATACCTTCTTTACTTCCCCTTTGTGTTCAATTTTTATAACTAATATAGCTATTATAGGAACTTACAATCCTTTAATATAATGTCTGCTTTAAGCTTAACTAGCTCTTAGATATAAATTTAAAGTATTCCCAGCTAATCTATAATTAGGCGCTCATACTTTCCATAGCTATTAATTCTATAGCCATATACCATATTATTATTAAAGACTTATTCAAAGAAGATTTATAGAATTATAATAATAATTTCATTAATCCTAGTAAGCTCCTTTTAGCTTCTAGCTTATCCCCTTTACCTATAGGTAAGCTAGCTAAACATACTAAGGCAAGCACTGCTAATTAGTTTTCCTCTTATAACGGTAATTTAACGCTATCTTAAGGCGTTAACACGACCCCCTAAAAGTCTCCCGCGCCTTCTCTTTAACACCCTTTGTCCTATATAGAAAACTAGTTCCCCTCTATAGCTACAAACTTATTAATCTAAAGTGTAAAAACATTGCAGTAAAGTCCTAGTAGTCAACCCTATAATTGTATAGATAACCAGAAAGGAGAGAAAGAATAGTTGCTATCTTAGGTAGATAAGCAACACTATAAAGAGCCTCAATAATTAATTAACTATAATCTCTAATATATAAGGCGGGACGACTAAACATAGGCGCGCAAAGAGGGTTAGGATAAGGCAGAGTTGGATAATATTTACAGACGGGATAACGTAATAGAAGAACGTACAAAAGACATCTCTTTTATTAGATGCGATCTTGAACCACAAAGCAAAATATACTAGAGAGAAGGAGCACAATCGCCTATAAATAAAAAGCAACTATAATAAGCTAAGCCTACCAAAACACTAAACGCAGCGATTACTAGATCTAAAAGGACGACATTAAAGCGGCCTTGGAGTAAACAAAAAGTTAACAATTAGCACTCCTATAAGGTCAAGAGGCTACAGAAACAAACTCTAAAGGAGATTCCACCTATCTATAACTGCAAATTTCTATTAATAGAGATATATTAAACCTTTACTAACTATAGCTTATTAGATAATTCTAATAGGCTCTAGCTCCTTACTTACTTGTTCTTCGCGGTTGCCAGCTAAAACGCTTTTATACAGCTATAGAATTCCTATCTTACTATTTAGGAGAGCATAAGCACAGTTATTCTTTCTTCTAGTAAGACAGTATCCGCAAATATAGAGTCTCTAAATTAATTAGATGTCTTACTTACTATAGCTTTTATTATAAAGCAATTCCACCTAATTAGATTAGTGGAAGCTTATATATAGCTAGAACAGAATTACTAGCTTTAACCAGTCTAGTAGACCAGATGTTGGCGGAATAAAGAGCGAATATTAAAACTAGGTTATTGTGGCTAGGCTGCTTCCCGCGCTTTAGATAATATGCTATCCTAGGCATATCCTAAACTTATAAGGTATATAGTCAAGTATAATAAACAACTAACTACCCTAAAAAATAGACTTAGTTAGGGACGCAACTGGCATATACTAGCAGCTTAATTTAGCACTGGTATCCTTGCTTTAGTCCCAACTAATAGTGATTTTAGTATCTATAACCGCGAGTAAGCTTCCTTTCTACTAGCAGAATCTATACTAGGCTAACTTTCTATAGTATTAAAAGACTTCTAGTAGGTGATTTTAAATTGCTTATTAATATTTTAGATAAAGAACGTGGTAGTTTTCTTTACAAATACAGCTAATAAATAACTTACTTTTTTAATCTCCTCTCGGGACCAATTCCAGAGAGAAAATATATGCTTAAGGATATAGATAGATCCCTTATAAAGGAGGAGCCATTTAACTTACTAGGTTTAATAGAATACCTAGAACTAGATAGGTAAATATTAGCGTAGATTTTTGCAGTATATAGGGATGTGTGTCAATTATATACATAGATTATTACAACCAAAAAACTTAATATAGCTCTCACCATATCTATTCATAAACTTTATGTAAAGACAAATTTAATAGGCATCGTATTTAGGTTTAGGGCTCTTAATCCTAGAAGAACTAATCTCAATTACCTATTCTTACCTTTATTTTCTGGTATAATCACTATAGAGAAACCATAAACAGTGCAGATGGTACTAAAAGAATAAAAGATTAGAGATATAGTAAAGTATAAGGCTTCGCACGCCTAAGGCAACACCAAGCCAGGTGCCCATACTACGCTATACCGCGCATAGGGCCAAGATAATAAAATATGCACCTCACTCTTTACAACAAGTAATAACTAAGGGAGCATCCAACTGACCCAAAAAAGGTCTTTTGTTTAACGCCTAAAATTAGGTATTTGATTTTTAAGGTCTACTTAATCCCCTAAACCTCCTTAACATTATCGCCTCCTCTCTAGCGCTCGGCCCCAAGTTAAGCAGCAATGCTAATTATTTAAGTAATAGGAAATTCTACTAATAACTCTCCGCTCCGCCTAATTACCTTTATAGCATCTTAAGTCCGAATAAATCTAGAATGTCTTCTTAATAGGCATTCTCGTCTTATCTTCACACTTACTCCAGTTACTCTTATTTATATCAGCCCCAATCTTAACACAGCGCTTAACAGCCTTATTTCCAGTCTAACTACTATACTTAATAAGAAAGGGAACAAGCCTCACCATTTTACTATAACGTATAGTCTTATAAATATTACGATACTACTTAATTGCTTTAAGCCTGGCAAGGATATATATCTCTAACTTCTATAATTACGCCTCCGAAGTGGCACACTTACGGCACATACTCTTAAAGATACGAAACTCTTAGGGCGTATTAACGACCAACTAAAAGCAATCTATAAATACTAACCAAAGCTAGAGGTTCCTTTCAGATATATTAAAGACTAGCGCGGATATAGACCTAGAGATCACCCTATTTATACACAAATGGTAAACGCTAGTACCTCCTAGGATGTCTAACAAGAATTTAAAGCCGCTGTAAATACTCTTAATTAAAGGCTTCTCTAATAGACATTCGGCTAATAATACCAAGTTAAGGAAGAACCGTTCAAAGCCTAAGAAGGGGAAATGTCCATTAGAGGCAGGAGATATTAGCCAGAATAACACAATAAAGCGTCAATTATAGACAGTAATTTAAGAGATAGAGTTAAGAAATAATATTTTTAAGTTTTTCTATCTAAGGCTAGAGAAATTTAGAAAGAGACTAAGGTTTTATTTAACTTGGCTACATTTATAACTATAAATAAAGAGTATTACGTCAGGCACTTCTAACTTTAAAAGGCTTATTCTATTAATTCCGGCGTCCTATACTCTAAATCACAGCCATATATACCCTATAATATCCTCATATTCCAGATATTATTTAGATTATTTTCCACACACTATACACCGTTTTGTCTAGCCGTATTACACTTACGCGTGCACTTATTAGAGTGAAAGTAACTATAACTATATAAGAGTATTTCCTAAACACACATAGTATACCTTTAGAGACAAGTTAGCTGCTTTCTATAGATAGTAAGGAACAATTTTATAAATTTAAGGCAGAATACTAGCTCTTCTTTTATAGGAATTTGTAGTTTTATAGCCTTTTACGGAGTGATATTTCTTAAAGCTATTAGTATAGAACAGAGCTAAGGAAAGTGGACTTTAGTAGGTATATAAACTATTAATACTTATCTCTACTTAAATAAGGCCGGATTTATGCATATTAGTGCAGATATATTAGCAGCAAAGATACATAAAAACAGCTACATACAGCAAGAAAATGCACTTAGATATTCAAACTATTCCATTTTAAGTGTTACGGCGCTAGTGGAAAACGGTGGATCTTAGCAGACGTGGATTATAGTAGACGCGAGTTACGTGACTCAAGGACCGCATAAAATATTAAGCGGCGCTGCTATTCTTCTCCTTTCTTTCTCTAGCTTTAGATCCTCGTTTATAGACTACCAATTGTACAGGCTTGCGCGTCCCTCTTGCCGTGCTCATGCCTTGATTAACTAAGTCGCTAATATTATCTAAAGCTCAACTACTCTTTCTTCCTAAGAAGGAACTTAAATATATCTATAAAGGACATAGAATAGGACCCTAAGGACATTACCAGGACCATAAGGACAGGACAGACCCCTAAGAGCCAAAAGAACACAAACAGAACGCGAAACCTAAAAATAGGATACACATAGACTAGAACCCCTAGAAAATAAACAAATACTGGAAATTACCTAATACCCCTACCACCATGCCAAGAAATACAGCAGCTGGTAAAGCCGCTGCAGGACCTATAAATACCTCTAATAGTGAAACAGTCGCCGTCTTAACCCCCTAGGAAGAGCTCGCAGCAGCTAATACCAAAATTTAACGGCTTTAAGAGCTGCTTAAAACTAGAGACACCCCTACACCTAGCAAGGAGTTATTAGACACCTAGAGACTTGCTATAGTCCTTAAGACCCTAGCCTAATATATAGCATTAGCATTATCGCGGTCTGCGAAGGTTGCGGACCCCCTATTACTTATAAACGGAACTGACCCTATATTTAATAATTAGAAGCTTCAACTACAAGATAAGCTTAAAGTTAATATAGACCACTTCCCTACTACCTAAGCTAAAATGGCCTACGTCTTCGGCCGTACTAATGGGGACGTACAGACGCATTTACGTCCGCGATACGCCTAGGACTTGGCAAACCCCTTCCTCTCTAAAGAAGAGATAGTCGACTACCTGTCTTCTACTTATAAGGACCCCTTTAAGATATAGAACGCCCACCTTAATTACAAAGCTCTTAATATAAAGACGATGGAGACCTTTTTAGCCTTTTAGACCCGCTTTCTGCACCTAGCTAGCCAAGCTTAAATTCCCTATAAAGACCTAATGCTAGACCTCTTTAATAAGATTACCCTAGACCTATAGCGCGCCGTACTGCCAGTTTTTACTACTGTATAGACGCTAAAGGTACTTACGGACCACTGCCTAGCTATTAACCAAGGCCTTTATTAAATTAAGGTATAATCTAAGCGGTATAAAGCTAGAAACTCTCTAAACCAGACTATAAGTACTTTATAAACGGCCCATAACACCCTAGCTCAATCTACGGCACCAGCCGTACAGCCTGCCGTTAATTTAGCAGCTAGCCGTACAGCTAGTCCTGCTATAGGTCTGGCGCACACTTAGCCTATATATAAAAACCCCTATAAACAGGCCCTTAGTAATTAAGGAGCTTGCTTTTTATACGGCCAGAAAGACCACTTTACAAAGGATTGCCAGACGAAGGCAAAAACAGGCGAGGTTCTGTTAATTTAGGAGGACAGTATAGAGTTGGAAAAAGAGGAACCCTAGAGGAAGACTCCTCTCTAGGGTTAAAAGGGATTAATATATTATATATTAATCTAGGTTGGCTAGTTGGTAAAAAAAGCTGCACTATCCCTTATACCTTATTCCGCAATGGATATTAAGTTTTAACCTCTACTTTGGCTAACTCTAGAGCAAATGCCTTTACCTTAATAGATACCCAGTGTGCTGTAAGGCTAGCTAACCTTTTAAATACACCCCTTAAAGAACTGCCTAAACCAATTCCTATTCGTAGGTATAATGGACGAATAGGACTACCTATTATAACTATCTTATGGATTTACCTCCGTGTAGATAGACAAAGGTAGTATAACATCCCCTTTCTTATTACGGACCTAGGAAGCCACGATATAATCTTAAAAAGAAAATGGCTAGCCTATCTAGGCTTATAGCTTAATATATAGAGTAGACGGCTTATCTGGCCTAAAACCCTACCCCCAATACCCTCTTTTATAAAGGAAATTAGCATTATAATGGAAAACCTTATACGGCTATAGATAGACACCGTTTACTAGGCCGATGCTATGCATAGGGACTAGGCTTTTAAAAAGAATGTACAGTTTAACCCGTAACAGATCTGTATACTACGCCACCCCTAGACTACCTATATTATGCCACCCGTACTAGAGATTAAAAAGGTTAGTAAAAAGCTAGTAGAGCTCCCCACAGGGAACTTAGGCCCTATATAGCTACAAAGAATAGCAAGGAGTATTAGACGCTATACTAAATGTATAAACCGGAGGGATAACTTGCGGAAGATAGAATAGGAGCTAAGAAAGATTACAAACCCTAGGCTGCAAAATACGGCCTAATAATAGTCTATAAAGAAACCTATGGACCTCCCACCAGTTAATATCTGCTATATTAGCGCTATAGGATTCTACCAGAACTTAGTCCAACCTAATACTATTACCTTTACCACTAGCTTATATAAAATTGATTAAATGATTAAGGAAAAGGAAAATAAGTTTAGTAAACAGGAAGGTAAGCTTATAGACAAGAAGCTAGTAAAACAGAAACTACCCTATTAATACTAGAAATTTAAGGACATATTCTCTAAGGCAGTATTAGATATACTCCCGCCTCACCAACTATACAACTATAAGATTGAGATTGAGCTAGATAAGGAAGACACACTTAGCTATAGCCCCTTTTGTCAGCAGTCTACTGCCAAATTATAGGCTACAAAGTAGTACCTTATTGATAACCTAAATAAGGGCTTTATTAAACCTAATTAAGCCCCTTTTAACTCGCCTATTCTCTTTACTAAAAAGCTAAATAGAGGACTTCGTTTCTGTATTAACTACTGCAAACTAAATAATATAACCTATAAGGACCGCTACTTACTGCCCTTACTTGATAAGACTTTAACCTAAATAAGTAGAGCTAAGATCTTTACTAAGCTTAATATGTAACAGTTCACCAGCACTACGCTGAGACACGAGACCGTCGCCTAAGAGGCTCCGAGACACAATTGACGCCACCCTCGTATGTCTTGGATACGGTCAAATATTGAGTCATAGACTACGGAGTTCCGGGTCTACTTTCATGTATTTAGTTCACTTAATTTCCATAGATTTAGAATTAAGTTGCTCATTCAATACCCACACTTACACTGTTACAGTTATGAGTCCGGATTGCACTACCTACTAAACCAATCAATCTACTACCTTATTTACGAAGTCACTACTTCTACCACCTTTGCAAGTGTCTTAAGCTTCTTCACCTACCAAACGAACGGACAGTTGTACCTGATCGATGAACGTACCCAACAGACGAACGAACTGACGAATCAAATCAAAAGCTCAAAACGTCAAAATAAGGTTTCGCTAAGATGCTAACCTAGGACCCTACTTAACCTATCAAATTCTAAAAATGATAACCAATACAGACGGACCTTATTTAAAATTCAACCTTATCCTTAAAAAGCCATCTGATTGGATATAATGGTTCTTTATTATTTAAGATACTGCTAAAACAAACAACGTATAGCAGTACATCAACCTATTAAAGAAGAAAGATAAGCTTCCGAAGCTAGAACCTTTAAATCGGCCTACACCAAGAGACGTGCTTCCTACTGCTATATTAATAGCCAAGCTAGATCCAAACCAACTTATTGCCTACAATCAACTATATGCGGAATACAAGGACGACCTCCGCATGCACCAAAAGCAAGAGCAAGCCATAAACGATATCAGCAATTATATCGTCTGCATAATATTAGTAGCCTACCTCCCTCTCATTAAAGACCTCGGAACAGTATACAAACGCCTTTAAGAGTTAAAGACTGTACTCGCCCCTACCACCTTAGGTCAAAAGCGCGACGTTCTAAATTAATACACGGCTCTTAAAGCCTACAACAAAAAGCAGAGCATTGAAAAATGGTTAAACAACTAGAGGAGCGTCTACAAGCTAGCAGAGAAATTAGAGCTTCCAGATATACAGGGATTTAGGCCCCACTACGACTTTATATAAGCAATTAAACCCATCTCTTCTAGCTTCGTAGGAGCACTAGAAGTAAATCTTATTTAAAAAGAACAGAAGGACAAAGAGGCCCCATCTATTATTGACCTCATTAAGGAATTTAAGGAGCACTATCGCATACAGCAAGCATCGTCTACCTCAACTGCTAATAACTCTGCATTTGCAACCCTTTAAAACAATTCCAATTTAGACTCTAATGGCAATTCTAATTCCAATAGCAATTTAAATTTGAGATGGAACAAGGAATGCATATACGGCATTATATATCGGTTTAACGACTGCTATTACATTATTGAGCACAAGCGCCCTTAAGAATGGAGACCAAGGGCAGACGTCTAGAAGAAAGTAGATAAAGCTATCTTATCTACACCTTGGATTAAACGCATCATTAATTAAATTTAAAAAAGAGAATAGGAAGCAAAGAAGAACAATTAGAATATAGAATCTATAATTAATTTTAATTCTAAAACCCTACCTTCTACTAAACTAACTAGCCATGCTACCGTGTTTAGTACTGGTTAAATTCCTTTTAAACTCCAAAACACCTGGATACTCGACCCTAGTGTAGATACCCACGTCTGTAATAATAAAGAAGACTTTACCTTCTTATACCCAGCAGCAGAAGACGACTACCTAATTACTAGCGGAAATTTCATGAAAATTCAAGCCTACAGAATAGTAACCATTACTATTAATATACCTACTGGGAAGTCAAAAATAAAGCTATCCTATATAGCACTTACACCTACCTTTTTTACAAATATTGTAGCACTCTTAAGAGCTACTGATAACGACATCCATTTTAACTTAGGATGAAATGTGCTATACCATCTAGCAACTAGCGAAACAGTCTGCTATGCGAAACAACTAGGGGGTCACTGGGCACTAATATATAGAGAGCCTAAAAATACCCTAGACTTGACAACTCAATCAACCTTCTTAATAGGAAGATTTTAACTAAGCCGAATGGCCCGTAAACCAATCGGAGCCATAGCTATAAGATGGCACAAGATACTTAGCCATGCAGGACCTAATGCTATTATACAGCTTCCTAAGCATATTATTGGCGTAAAGCTGACCGAATTTAAAACCAATAAACGAGCACCGCTTAAAATCGAATATAAAGTTTGCTTATTAGCAAAGCACACACAGCAGATCTCTTAAAGACGAGAACACGAATTTCCAGCCACTTAACCATTTGAACGGCTAGCATTTGATATTATCTACCTTAGAGTACCAGGGTACAACGGCAATAGATATACTATGCACTTCTATTGCACGTATTCCAAATTTAACTTTATGTTCACCTATAAGAATAAGGACAAAGCTACCGTCCTACCTACTATTCGCAAGACTCACCGCTTAATTAAGATATAATTCTACTAAGACGTTGTCTTCTTCTGAAGCGATAACGAACAAGTATTTAGACAAACGGAAGACACCCTAGATACGTAGTATGCAGACAAAGGCATTACCTTTAAATGCCGAGCACCGTATACTAAGGAACAAAATGGCGGAGCTAAAAGATCTGGAAGAACCCTTATGGAACGATCAAGGTCTATATAGCTGGAAGCATCCTTACCCCCATCTCTAGGACCAGAAGCTTTCCTTACTGCTGGCTATATACTTAATCAAACACCAAATGAGCAGCTAGGGTGGAAAACTCCGTACAAGGTCGCCTACGGCAAGCTGCTATCACTTACCCATATGCACGAATACGGTTGCAAGACCTATACGCTGAACAAATAAGTTAGAAAGGGAGACAAGCTAGCTCCTTATGCATTAATAGGACACCTAGTTAGCTACAATTTAACAAATATCTATCAAATCTAGATTCCAAGCCTTCACAAAGTCATTTAAACCAGAGACGTCACATTTAACAAAACCTCGTTCTATAACCCCAAGGGTTAAAACATCAATTACCTACTCAGGGAAGCATTAAAAGACACTATCTAGGCAATTAGTCTACCAGAACCTCTCCATAAAGACAAATCTAAGGATAAATCTATCCTGTATAGACCTACCTTAAATGCAGATTAAACGACTATATTAAACGACTCGGTAGAGCTTCCTACAAAGGATATCGAACAGCTACCGACACCTAGCAGAACGGTATCCCCGGATCTGCCAGAAACAAACACCACACTAGAAGGACTTCAAGACGATATCTTGGATACAATTAAAACAGGTTCTACCTAGCCAAGCAGTTCACCAGAACCGTCAAATACAGCTCCACGAGCTAACAAGGTCTCGGCCGATCCTTCTGCCGACCTCGTCCTACCAGAAGGTTCCAAACGAATTCGATATCAAGCGTACGCAGCAGCACTAGCCAATATACCTACCCTATTTGGTTACTACGCTGGCTTTGCCACAGGACTAGTAAAGGACATTAACCGAACTAGATCCTCCCTATATTAAGACAATCTTCCACCTAAACCAAGGAACCTCAAAGAGCTAAGAAAGCACCCTTTAACTACCAGCTTTCAAAAGGCTATGGAAAAAGAATACAACGACCTAAAACGCCAAGGGACATTTAAGACTGTCCTAAAGAAAGAAGCAACCAACGACTAGATCCTTCCGCTAAAATAGGTCTTTAAATACAAGTTCAACAGCGACGGCTACCTACAAAAGCTAAAAGCTCGACTATACGTCTGCAGAGACCTGCAGATTACTAAGGAAGAGACCTATACAGCAACCCTAGCTGCTCGAATATTCCGTGCCCTTATGGCTATAGCAGCTGCATTCGATTTGGAGATTTAACAGTATAACGCTATAAACGCATTTACAAACGCAAGACTAGTCAAGCCAGTCTACTGCTATTGCCCAGAAGGCTTTGATCAAAACGGACATATCCTAAAGCTACTTATGGCGCTATACAGGTTAAAGGTCTTACCACTACTTTGGTATAAAGAGCTTACAAATACACTAGCCAAATTCGGATTAAAGCCTGTCCTAGGTACAAACTGCCTTTACACTAATGGACGACTTATTGTCTTCTTCTACGTAGACGATATTGCCGTTCTATTTGCCAAAAAGGACCTTTGAAGATTAGAAGAATTTAAAGCTAAACTTCTACATTAATACGAGATCCGTGCACTAGGAGACCTACAATGGTTCCTAGGAATTCGAATCAAACGAGATTATATAAATAGAAAGCTCTGGCTCTGCTAAGATTTATATATTAAAAAGATAGCCAGTCGATTTAATATTCAACCAGGAAGATTTCCTAAGTTACTACTTCCCACTAAAGAACTGATTCCGTCCAACCAGCAGACAAACCCTTAAAGAACACTAGCCTACTAGCAATGGGTTGGTTCCCTTGTGTACCTTGCCATATTTGGAAGACCTAATATTATAAAGACACATTCTAAGCTAGCCGAATTCCTTATTAATCCAAATTAAAAGCACCTCAATATATCAAACCAAGCTATTACCTATTGCCTTGGAACAAAATCTACAGCTATTAAATACTCTGGCGAAGTATTCGGAGCATACATCTACTTCAGAAACCCTAAAGGAGAAGACGTTACCTTTTACGGAGCATCTGACGCAGCATTTACGGACTATAAAGAGACTAGACGGAGCTCTCAAGGATACCTTTTTATGCTATTTGGAGGACTGATCAATTGGAAGGCAACCCTACAAAGATTAGTAACTCGCTTGACTACCAAAGCGGAGCTTCTCTCCCTGTCTACAGCTACTATTAAAATTATCTGGTGGCAGCGTTTCTTTAAGGCAATCGGTCTTAATTTAGAACGCGATTTTACCCTACTATGCGACAATATGCAGACTATATGACTCCTAAGACAGGATACACCAAAGCTTGACACCAAGCTACAACATATCGACGTCTATTAGCACTGGCTTAGACAGGAAGTCCAAGACAAAAAGATCGATGTATAATGGGTCCCTACAGATAAGATGCCTGCCGACGGTCTTACCAAGATCCTACCCCGTCAAAGGCACAAGGTATAGATAAAGCAATTAAATCTAGTGGACATTCGACATCAGATCACTGCTACAACTAACAAAGACTCTTAAGTATTACCCTATACTACTCCTAAAGTTGTATCTAAATTTCCTATTTTGGTATAGCTTCTATCTTCGTTTTATTTTCTATAGCTTTAACTACACCGTAAAATCTGGGGGGGTGTGTAACAGTTTACCAGCACTACGCTAAGACACGAGACCGTCGCCTAAGAGGCTCCAAGACACAATCGACGCCACCCTCGTATGTCTTGGATACGGTCAAATATTGAGTTATAGACTACGGAGTTCCGGGTCTACTTTTATGTATTTAGTTCACTTGATTTCCATAGATTTAGAATTAAGTTGCTCATTCAATACCCACACTTGCACTGTTACATAATATCCGTTAGGCCTTTTACCAGATTAAGATAGACCCTAGATTAGAAGATCTTACTACATTTTAGACCTATTACAGAATATATAAATATAAAGTACTTCCTTTTGGACTGACTAACGGACCGGCTACATACCAGTGATATATAAATAATATACTCTTTAACTACCTTGACGACTTCTATACGGCCTACCTAGATAACATTATAATCTACTTTAAGAATAAGTTAGAATATGAGGAGCATATCTATAAAGTCCTACAACGGCTCTATAAGGTTAGTCTCCAGGCCAATATTAGGAAATTAAAATTCAGTATTAAGCGTATAAAGTACCTAGGTTTTATTATTAGTATAGATAGAATTAAGGCCGACCTAGAGAAAACGGCTGTAATTAACTAGTGGACACCCCCACGGACCGTAAAAGGGGTGCAATTATTTTTAGGTTTCTATAACTTCTACTAACGCTTTATTAAGAACTATAGCAGGATCGCCTGGCCTCTTAACCACCTTACTAGAAAAGACCAGCCATTCTACTTTAACGCCATATGTATGCAGGCCTTTAATAAGCTTAAAAAACGGCTGGTATTAGCTCCCCTACTTACCCACTTTAACCTAGAACGGCCCTTAATGCTAGAAACTAATGCCTTAGATAGCGTAATAGCCGGCGTTTTCTCCTAGAAGCAACTAAACGGAGAATAGCACCCTGTTGTATACTATTTAAAGACTATAATAGATGCCAAGCTGAACTACTACATCTATAATAAAGAAATGCTAGCTATTGTCTCTAGCTTTTAGCAATGGCGTATATAGCTAAAGGGGACCCCTAAGCCTATTAAGGTAGTTTTAGATTACAAGGCCCTAGAATACTTTATAATAACCAAGGCCCTTACGGCCCGGCAGGCACGCTAGGCGGATATCCTATCTTAGTTTAACTTCTTAATTATATATAGACTAGGCGCTACAAACCGTGCAAATGCTCTTATAAGGCGTAAACAGGACCTAGATAACTAGGCGGCTATAAAGATCTTATTATAGACTTAAATACTACTATAACCAGAGCACCTTAACCCCTAGATATAGGTAGAGCTAACTACAGACCCTTTAGATGCTGAGATATATCCTATTAACTCCACAGAACTTAACCTTATTAATAAACTACTATAGGCAAACCGTACGGCCCCTTCTCTACAGGAGTACCGCGAAAAGGTAAAGAATGCTACTAGCCTATAGTCCCTTAAAAACGGACTGCTTAAGCACCAGGAACGGCTAGTAGTAGTAGAGGAATAGAATTTACGGACCTAGTTTATCGCCAAAGTATATACCTAGGTCTCTACAGCCTACCCTAGAAAGAATAAGACCTATAAGATTATTAGTAACCGTTACTACTGGCCCAGAATGGTTATAGATATTGACCGCTATATACGGAACTATAACAACTGCTATAGGTCTATAATTCTATAGGACAAAACCCTAGGACTATTAAAGCTACTCCTAATACCAGAACGCCTCTAGCAGTATATCTCTATAGACTTTCACGAGCTGCCTACGGACTATAACGGATATAATATAGTAATGATCCTAGTTAACCGCTTTAGCAAGCGCCTATTCTTAATCCCTTGTTATAAGGATATTAATACTAAGAAGGTAGCCCAACTATACATCTATTATGTCTACCGAATTTATGGACTACTAGATACTATTATATCTAATTATAGGCTATAGTTTATATTAGCCTTCTAGAATAAGTTTACTTAGATCCTTAGCATTAAGCTAAAGCTTTTTATAGTATACCACCCCCAGACAGACGGTTAGACGGAGATTGTAAATTAATACTTAGACTAGAGGCTCCGGCCCTTTGTTAACTACTTCTAGGACAACTAGGGCGAACTACTACCCCTAATAGACTACGCCCAGGCAACCCTACCCTATAACTCTACGGGATTTGCACCTATTCAGCTAGAAATAGGATACTTACCCCATATAAGCTTTGACTGGGAAAGACCAAAGGGGCTACAAACCGTACGCGAAAAACTGTCTTATAAGGAAGCCCAGCAATATGCCAAACACTTAAAAGAAGCTTAGATAGTAGCCTATATAAATCTAGAAAAGGCCTAGAGATTAATAGAACAGTAGGCAAACAAGCATAGGCGCAAGCCTAACTTTACTATAGATAATAGGGTCTGGGTTATAACAAAGAACTAGAAGATAGAACGGCCTAGCTATAAGCTAGACTATAAAATAGCAGGACTATATAAGATCCTTAACAAAGAAGGCAACTTATACAAGGTTAAGCTCCTAGACTTAATTAAAGTCTATCCTATCTTTTCGCCAGATAAGCTATAGAAGGCTGCAAATAACCCACTACCTAGATAAAAGAATAAGCCTCCCCTACCAATTTAAGTTAATGGCGACAATAAATGGGAAGTTAACAAAATACTAGCCTATAAACTAGTATAAGGAACGCTATAATACCGTATCTAATAGAAAGGCTACGATTTAGACCCAACCTAGTACCCCGCCTGGAACTTTATAGGCTGCCCCTAGAGACTTAAAGAATTTTATAACTAATACCCTAACGAACCCGGACCCCCGAAGTACCTTAATGAGTGGATGGAGTGCTAGTATAGCGAAGACGATAGGCTGCCTATTAAGCATAAAGACAAGAATACCCCACGGACATAATATGGACATACAAAGCCTGAGGGCAGGCTTTTTCGGAGGGGGGGGTAATGTTACGGCGCTGGTGGAAAACGGTGGATCTTGGCAGACGTGGATTATGGTAGGCGCTGGTGGAAAACGGTGGATCTTAGCAGACGTGGATTATAGTAGACGTAAGTCACGTAACTTGAGGACCGTATAAAATATTGAGCGGCGCTGCTATTCTTCTCCTTCCTTTCTCTAGCTTTGGATCCTCGTTTATAGACTACCAATTGTACAGGCTTGCGCGTCCCTCTTGCCGTGCTCGTGCCTCGATTGACTGAGT
>Ga0307507_10005822_pt1 | contig 19745 bp, 4 predicted proteins | sample 7_EM_MG_FD_207223 | JGI IMG/M metagenome (GOLD analysis project Ga0307507, IMG submission 207223) | Populus trichocarpa ectomycorrhiza microbial communities from riparian zone in the Pacific Northwest, United States - 7_EM | ecosystem: Host-associated > Plants > Roots > Unclassified | place...
ATGTTAAGCTGCCTAGAGAGGATTCATGTATATAGAACTGTAGCGCCATAGCCTAGAGGCTGCATGCGCAGTATTGTACGTAGTATAATACAATGGATTAAAAAAAAAAAAAAAAAAAAAAGAAGACCCTTTATTTACATTATTACTATAAATAGTGCTATAACACCTAAGAAATTATATATGAATTTTTAATAAAAGTTAGTGAGACTAAGGAAGGCTTATATATTCTTAATGCAGTTAGGAGTTTGCTATTTAGTAATTATTTATACCTTCTTAGGGTCCATATAGATACCCTTAGTAGTAACAATTAGTCTAACGTATTCTACAAGCGAATTACCGACACAAGCGAGTTACCGAAACCAATTCCTCACCAAAATCTATAAAATTCACGATAAAATATCTTAACAACGACTAGATGAAAAATTCTAAAATTTTAAAATTAGGCTTTTATATATACTCTAAAGCCTATATTAAAATTTAAAGTTAATAAAACTACTAGTTATTAAGATATAATAATTTATTTAAATTTAAGAACTAAAATTTAATGTCTTAATAATTATAAGGATTTCTCCTATAAAATTTTAATAATTACTTTTTCTAACTAATATTTTTAATCTATTAAATTTTAAAATTTTTTATTCAGTCGCTGTTGAGATATTCTATTGTAAAATTTATAGATTTTGGTAAGGAATTGGTTTCGGTAACTCGCTTATGTCGGTAATTCGCTTGTGGAATACGTTAAGGTATTTTACTTCTATGACTAAGAATTTGCACTTTTTTAAATTAATATAAAGTCCTATATCTCTAAGGCGCTGTAGGACCTTCTAAACGTGCTTAGTATACTTAGAAGGATTATTACTATAAATAAGTATATTATTAAGGTATACAGAGTAGAAGTCGTCAAGGTAGTTCTATAAGGCGTTATTAATATAGCTTTAGAAGCTGCCTAAGCCATTATATATGCTAAAGGGCATAACGGTATATTTAAATTAGCTAAAGCGTAATGTAAATATAGTTTTCTATTTATCACCTTCTTGTATTTAGAAGCGGTTAAAGGCGGTAATAATATTAAGCTTAGTATAGATTTTGGCTTGGTTAAGCCATTTAAAAGTCTTATATATAAGCGGTATAGGGTATTAGTTTTTAATTATAATAGCGTTAAGTCCTCTATAGTTAACACAGAATTAAATACCTCCTTCTAGCTTCTTAGTAAGGAGAATAGGGGCGGCTATTAGGGATATACTGGGGCAAATAAACCCTTTATTAAGGTGCTTATTAATATACTTTTTAACAACTAGAAGTTTATCTTTTAATATTAGGTAGGGTCTCTTATAAGGTAGCGTTTTTCCTTATTTAATATTAATGGCGTAATTATTAGGTCAATATAAGGGGAGTATATTTACGCTCTTTTATAAGCACATATTAATAAAGTTATAATACCTCTTAGGGAGGAGATTGCAGAGTTCCTTATTGGTAAATCCTTTTTTAAGCTTTATAAACTTCTTAAAGTCTAAAGGTAAAAGTCCATAGAGTTTTATAGGGGCATTAATTTCTAGAAAGTTGGCTATATCTATCCTATTACTATAGAGGATATAGTCCTATTCTTTATTAAGCTTATATAGTTATAATTAGGAGGCTGCGGCAACAGTCTAGCCTTTCCTATATGCTATATAGTAGAAGGCCGCGGCACTTATATAGTAGCAGTTAGTTATAGATAGGGTAATAAGGAGTTCCTTAAGTTAATATCCTAGGGAGTAGGTAGAGGTGGCTAGGCTATACCCTAGGCAAGTCTCTCTACAGTATTTAGAGTTAAAGGTTATTTTTTTTTTCTAGTTAATAGCGGGGTTATATTATTTAAGCTAGTTCATTCTAAGGATAATAGGGTAGTTAGCAAGTAGTATAACATAGGCCCAGAGTTCTTCCTAGTGCCCATTTATATCTAGGTAAAGTTATACCATATAGGTAATCTTCTATATAGTGTAACTACTGTTAGCAAGTTATAGGGCACGGGCTTTAATAAGGGGTAAGGTCGGTAGGTTATAAGTGATATAAATTAGGTATCTATAAATTTATTAGTGGCTCCGCAATCAATTATAGAACGGCTTTTATATTATTTTTTAGTAGTAATTTCTATCTATTTATCTTTACTAAATTATCTACTAAGTAGGCTGATATATAGATCTCCTTATTATTATAGCGTCCCAACCTATAACTTAGGGCTAGGACTTGGCGTTTTCCGTTTCTATATCTAACTCTACCACTATTACTATGTCTTTATCTTATACAGTAGTGGTATATAGCGTCGTATTTAGTGTTTAAGGTATAGGGTTAGGTATTAAATAGTAGCTATTAAACCTAGCCATTAGGCAGTTTAGGCTATAGCTATAGCAGCCTTCTTAATAGTATCTATAGCAATACTATAGCTTCCGGAGTAGCTTATACTCTCTATTTAGTAGCTTCTACGGGAATGTTGGTATAAAGAGGTCAATATTAGGACTAGTAGTATTGCTTAGGGTAGTAGGTATTAGTAGTTTAGTAAGTCCAAAGGGCTTCTATAGAGAGGTCTTTAGGCAGGGGTTTATAGTAGCAATCTAGTTTAGCCGTTGTTCAATCTTCTATAGGGCTAATACTATATTATAAACATCATTATAATTATAGCTGGCGGCTATATAACTAAGGCAATAAGTGACTTTTTTAAGAAGATCTTCCTAATCTTCGGCATTGTCTTAGGCAAGGACTCCAGTATATTCCTAGAATTTAACATAGAACTTATTAAATAATTTAGTGGGGCTTATCTTTAGGGCATATAGTTTAGCTTAACTAGTAGCCACTAGGTTATAGTCGTGGTATATTTAGTTAAAGTTATTAAGGACTTCCTAGTAGAACTGCCACCTCTAGAAACTGCTAGTCTCCTATTAAATAAAAAGTCTATTAAACGGGATAACCTTTATTTATCCAATAATATAGCTAATCTTAGTATCTTTTATAGGGATAAGGTAGGCGCTCTAGGTTAGTTTCTCGCGGATTTATATCTTCTAGTAGCTATATTCCTTACAGTCACCCTAAAAGGTTAGGGGGCTAGGGTAGCGTATATTAGACCCTATAGTAGCAGTCTAGGTTTAATTATTATGGCTTTTATTATCACCGCTGTGGTAGGGGTTCCCATTAGGTAAAGCTACTTAGCACTAACCCTTTATTAAGCATTAAGTAGGTAAGGTTACCAGGGGCGTAAAGACTTAGGTAGCATTATATACAGTAAAGAGATGTCCAGTATTGTTACAAATATGATTATTAAGCTAAGATTATAGGTATTTAATTATACCCTCTCTTTTAGTAACTATAGCAATAAGTATAATCTCGGCCTTCTTTAGTTATTAAACGTCGTGTTTAGATATATAGAGGTCATCTTTAATCTCTTAACGCGTATTGTGTGAGGGGACTTTGTAGACAGGGGGCTATAAGGACACGATTGTGGAACAGGATAGATTGGTAAGAGAGACGAATCCTTAAGGAGGTAAGGCCTCTGGGATCGTGGAGACTATATACTACGGGCATATGCCTCTAGCACGTAACCGGCAACCATCTAAGGGGCGTCTGGAGGTTGTCCTAAAGGCAACCCAAGGTGTCCGCAATAATATCCCTTATATTGCCCCCCCCCTTTTTGCGGTCGGCCCCTAATCGCCATTACCTTACAGTAGGGAGATTATAAGGGCTTATCCCAGAAGGGGTTCAGAGAGATATTAGGGAGATATTAGTAAGCCGCTATATATTATCTATCTATCTAACCCCTGCTTTAAACTCCTAAAAACCTTAATAAGGAAAAAACATAACTAGAGAAAAGACATAAGGATTGCCAAAAGACCCCTTAAAAGCCTACTAGAAACGTACTGGTGACTACCTAAGCTAACCTAAGGATTTTTATATAACTCTACTTCCAAGCCTTTATACCGGTCTGCAATTAATCGCGAGTATTATAGGCAATTTGGTGTTCCTAATATGGTTCCATAGAACCTTTTAGTATAGGATTTAACGTATAGAGCCTTGGCTTGCCGTCGTCTTTAGCCTTTAAAATATTAATCTATACTCCTTTTTTGTTAGTTCTATGCTATATATTTAGCGTAGCTCTACTACCTAGCAAACAGAAGGGACACTTCGTAATAGCGCCTCTAGCTATTATACGATTTATTAAGAACGTCTATAACATTATTCTTTAATACCATAGTATCGTTTAGGTATAATTTTACCTATATATGTCTGTAATTAACATCTTAATTGCCTTCCCCAGCCGCGTAATTAGTTTTTGTAAAGAATTAATAACCAAATGGCTTATACGCGTGTTTCCTTCCTTCTAAATTACGCTATTATAACGGAGTTATATCGGCAAGGTTGCGGCTATTTACCGGAAGGGTATTAGGAGGTAAAGTATAGAAACACCTTGTTTATTAAGCTGCTCCTTTTCTTTAATACCTTACTTCCCATTATCGCCCTTCGTCCAAATTTGGACGTATCTTTAATATATTATTAAGATTTTCTTTTTTTCCATTATTAATTTAATATGCCTCTTTGTTCTCTTGCTAACTGCTCTTCTAATCCAATTCTATAGCATATTCTAGCCTTACCGCTGCATATAGAACCCCAACCTCCACTAACCCACAACTAGTACTAGTCCTGCCTAAATAACTTTGTATACACGTCCTTAAAAGACCAGAAGTCTAATAAGAAGATTCTAGATACTTATAATAAGACCCACTGCGTAAGGTCCAACACCTTTAGTCCTTATAATTAATGCATGCGTACTAAGAGCGGCAATTACGTTAAGGTAAGCTTTCCTATCCTTAATAGGTTTCTATTGCTAACTTTAGGCTTTAATATAGCCTGGGCCTAAGTAGCGACAATCCTTTAATATCCTTAACTACTACATTACCCGGGCTCTCTCTCATTCTAGCGCCAACGCTAAACGTCTAGGTTAAATTCAAGATTATGCTACAGCTATCTACACCGCCTATAATTCCTAGCAAGCTAGCTAGCAACGCCTAATAAGGGAGCAAGGTTGGTATACTAAGGATAGGGTAAAGGATAGGGGTAATAAAAAGAAGGTTGCTATTTACTATAAGAAGGAGTTTGCGTATACACATCAAGTTTCAAAAGAGCATAATATAATACGGTATTAAGTAGGTTACCCTTTAGATACCTAGCAAATAGGTAACTAATAATTACTATAGTAAGGTTTTAGTAGTTCTAGTCTTTACCAGCCAGCTAATATCTCTATTTATTCTAGGCTTAAGCGTGTCTTTATTAACTACAAGCTTACACCTTAAGAACTTCGTTGGTACTAGTTTAGGCCTAATATTAGTGTTAAGCGTTTAAGAATCTCTGCTCTATCTACACCTTATCGGCCTACCCCTGTTTTTATACCTACCCATACTCCTACTAAGGGATCTAGATCTAGATCTTATTCCTATTAGCTATTATTTAGTGGGCCAATGGATACTAATCCTACACCTAGGGATAAGGCATAGTAGCTTTCAATTTAGGCATTTAGGATTAATTCTTATATATAGTAGCAATTAGGAAGGCCTTATAAAGCATTTAGGAAGGCATAAAAACATTATTCCTAATATAGACTAATAAATAGGAATACAATTCTAGTAAAATACCCTATCAATTCTATACTATATATATAAAAAGGCTAAGGACCTGTCCTGCTTTAGGCCATAGCCCTAATCAATCCTTATGGTTTCTAGAGCTTATCTATTCTATATCTAATTTAACCTATTTACTCTTTAGGGCCTCTCTTAGCCTACTATAAGCTTTCTTTATAGGTTGTAATAACACTATAGTATTAAAGCGCTTTCTGCGATTTGCAGATTATAGACCTTAGTCCCAATATTCTTTTAGAATATCTTTATAATAATTAAGGTAATCCTCTAGTTCCTATATAAAGTCCTTAGCGGGCCAGCCTAGCCATTTAACTTTATATTAAAGTTTATTCTTAACAGACTTATAGCATAGTATAGCTTTAACCTCATACTACTCGCCCACCACTTTAGGGTGTTTAATTGGGCCTAGACGGAAGTTCTTTTCTAATAGTAGTCTATGCCATAGCTCTAGTAGATTTATATAAAATACTAGATATATATAGGCCATAGATAGGGGTAGCTAAAGACGGTAGGCTAGCTTGCCAATTTATTCCTTAATTTAGAAGGGACCTAGGTATCTTATATTAAGCTTCTTTAATAGTTAACGGGTCTTAATATTTATTAAACATAATAGAACATTATCGCCTACACCAAAATACTTATCCTGATATTTACGGTTATGCTAAAGTCTCTACTACTCTTGCGCATCTTGCAGGCTCTGCTTCGCATACTTCTATTACTCCTCCTATTCCTTAAGGTATCCTTATACTCTCCAGTAGATATCCTTAGACTTCCCAGTAGATATCCTTAGACTTCCCAGTAGATATCCTTAGACTTCCCAGTAGATATCCTTAGACTTCCCAGTAGATATCCTTAGACTTCCCAGTAGATATCCTTAGACTTCCCAGTAGGATCCCATAATTAATTATACGGCCTTAGCCAGTAATTATTGGGTATACCATTAAATCCTAATAGTTAGACGCTATAGGCAATCTAGATTAGTGCAAACTAATGCGATATATATTATTTTAAGTTATAAGCGTACTCTATATACGGAAGTAGCTTACACTAATTGTCTTGCTAGTAGTTTAAATATATTTGCAGATATAACTCCAGTTCCTAGTTCTAGCGTTCCATTTACCCATCTATCTATGGATAGAAAGCCGTACTATAACAGTGGTCTATCTTTAAATAAAAGCATAGATCTAACCAGTACTGGCTTATAAAAACGCTGCCCCTATTAGTAATAATAGAGTATAGTTAATCTACTTTAAGAAAGCATTTCTCCTTAATTAGGTTTATAAGCGCTTATATATTAATCATCTTATTAACGGGAAGGTATTAGACGTACTTTAAAAACCTATTAATAAGTACTAGGACCGAATTATATGTTTATTCTTACCTATTTTTTAAGGGTAGGAGATCCGTAATAAAGTCTATAGCATAATATTACTATAGCTTACTAGTGGGGTGAACTAATTTAAGTAAACCCTATAGCTTGTGCCTTCGGATTTTATATACTTAACACTTCTTATAGTAGCTAATATACTCCTTTGCTTCCTGCTTAAGCTTTAGCCAGTAGTATTTACGTTAAAGTAATTCCACTGTCTTAACTTAATCATAGTAGCCGCCTAGAGGATCATTGTAATTCCTTATAAGGATCTTCTATCGTAGATTTACTTCTTATAGCACCTAAACCTTACCATTTCTACGCAGTAGGCCCATTAGGTCCAGTTCCTAATTTTAGTGCCTTCTAGCTTCCTTTCTATTACGTTTCCAGGCTACTTCCGCATTAAAGATGGCATAGGAGGCATCCCTCCGTTGCACCTTATAGATGAGATCCGTTAACCTTTTGGATAGTTCCCAGGTAAAAGCTATTTCGCCTTATACTGCTCTAAGTATAAGACTAGATGGTACTATAGATCTTATAACTTCTCAGTGCGCGTGCGTCAGAAAGGCCGCTATAAGGTTAAAGTCCTTTAGTTACTATAGGGCTCTGGGTTCCGATTGCTCTATAGCTTTACTTTTAGTTTAAGGGGATAGCTTAGCAATTAAGGGTAGTATATCACTAGGTTCTAAACTTATATCAGGCATATCCTATCTAGGTATTTTTAGACCCTCATTAGCAACGGACCAGGTACTAGCTGGAACGTTAGTAGAGACTAATAGGGTTTACACCGCCTAAGACTTAGTATATGGAGCTGTGGGTGCTTAAGCATCTTACACCTAGAGCTTGTTCTGTAATATAGGGAGTAAGATATCTATTATCTGTTTTCCTTCTCCCGTTTTAAAGCCTTTAGTATAGTCTAGCCGTCGTAACGGTCTGTTAGCAGGGTTATTTTCCCCTAGCTTATATTTAATCTTAAAGTTAAATTACGTAAGCTTCTCTACCTATCTAGCTTATTAAGGTATAAGCTCCTTCGTAGTTATAAAGTAGCGTAGATTATAATAATCTAAGAGTACACAAGTGGTATAGCTCGCGTGCTTAAGGTAGTGTCGCCACTGTTTAAAGCAGTTAACTATAGCAAGCAGTTCCTTATCGTGGGTATAATACCTAACTTTAGGTCCCTAGAATTTTCTACTATAGAATGCTACCGGTCTCTAGTAGAGCTAGGTAGCGTCTAGATGCCTATTAGGTTATAGTAGGATACCAATAAGGGCAAAATTTAATATATTAGTAACCATCATTAGTGGCTAATCTGGGTTAAAATGCCGCAATAGTGGAGCTTCCGTAAACTTTACGCGTAGTTCCTAAAAGGCTTCCTAAACCTTTCCGGGCCATATCTATAGTTTATACCATTTAGTTAGTCCCTTTTTAGTTTTCTTCCTTCCCGCCTTTAAGCTTTTTACTCCTTAGGCCGGGTCTTAAGAAGCTTCAGCAATGTGGTTAAATAGGTATTGGGCAACGTCTAAGTAGTTATAGATAAAGCGCCTATAGAAATTGGCAAAGCCTAGGAACACTTAAACATCCTAGTAGCTCTCTAGCTCCAGCCACTCTTAAATTATCTACACTTATACTAGGTCCATAACTACACCTATAAGCATTATAATATAACCCAGGAACTCGACCTACTTAGTATTAAAGACATACTTTAACGCCTTAGCATAGAGGCCCTAATTATCTAAGCGTTCCAGCACTTCGTGGACGTGTTGCTTGTGCTAATCTTTATCTTCTAAGTAGATCAGAATGTCATCTAGGTAGATAATATATATACAGTTAACTAGTCCCCCTAAGGCTCTATAAATATACAATTAAAATATTATAGGCGCATTAGCCAGCCCAAAAGGCATTACTATATACTTAAAGTGGCCGTATTAGGTTTTAAAAGCAGTCTTCTATTTATCCTCTTCTTTAATACGGAGCCTATAATAGGCGTCTTATAGGTCCAGCTTCGTAAAGATCTTCGCCCTAAATAGTTGATCCAGCATTTCACTAACCAGTGGTAGTAGGTAACAGTTCTTAATTATAATCTTATTAAGACCGCGATAGTCTACGTATAGCCTTATAGTCCTATCTAGTTTCGAAATAAAGAGAATTGGCGCGCCTGCCAGCGACTTACTAGGCCATATCCATCCCTTTTCCAGTAAGCCGTTAAGGTACTCCCATAGGATCTCAAGCTCTTTATAAGAGAGGTTATAGATAGGAAGGTTTAGCGGTTATTTACCTTCTTCCAGATTAATTACATAATTATATTCTAAGTTCCACTAAAGGACTTTTACTTACCTGCCCAAAAATACCCTTAGTAAGTCCCTTAGGCCTACTAGGATATTCGACAAATTGGGGTCGCGTTTGTCCTCCGCGTCATCGTTAGGTAGGTCCTAGAGGTCCCTTAGGACGCTTATAGGTAGCGTTACGCGCTATAGTAGCTATTCGTATATAGTTGCCACTATACGTTAGACAGTTTTATGCGGTAGCCAGTAGAGGGTAAAAAACTCTTTAACACAGCATTTAAGGTGTTATAGCATACTCTCTGCGTATTGCTTAAGCCAGAGTAACCCATAGCGGTAAAAGTATCTCGTAGGATCTTTAAGATCGCCGCCTCCCTATAGTATCTCCGCGACCTATCTGGCAGTTCCCTATAGGGTATCCATTACGGAAGGGTTATCGCCTATACTAGGCTCTATACCTATCTTACTATAGAATAGGGGTTGGATCTAATACTCCTTTAGGTATAGGGCGTATACTATTTCTCCTAGAGCTATATCTTCTAGGATATCTTTTAAGCTTATTAGTAAAATACGCCCTTCCAATTCTTTATTATTTCACTATTTAAAGGCTCCTATTTTAGAGCGTATCTTAGGATCTGCTTCCACAAGCCAAGGATATCCAAGAATAAGGTTATAGCCTACAAAGTCAGCCACCCAAAAGGGTTGCGGGCCAACCACCTTAGTACAGTTATATATATCGGCCACTAATACTATAAGCTTATAGGCACTATATAGTTTAATCTAATGCTTATCTAGAAACCCTATAATAGGTTTCCACCACTTTAGCAACGGGATAAGCTTATGCTCTTTTACCAAATCATATTATATAAGATTAATTTTGGCGCCGCTATTATATAGTGCTTAGAACTAACGTACCTCGCCTATAGGGAGTACTATTTCCAGCTTAATAGTAATACAGAGAGTCTTTCCTTCCATATCTTGCCCTAGTTGCAGCTAGGAGAGGTCCACAACTAGGGCTTTTCTTTTTTTAGATTATTAGTGTAGTTATTACCCTGCTTATTTTTCTAATTAGGTTTACCTCCGGAGAAGTTTTCTCTTAACTTTTTAGAGTATTCCCGTAAGGGTGCCGGATGGGTATTAAGTTGGCCCTAGAAGTCTTTCCTATTACTTAAGGTCCCTAACTTTAACCCTTCTAGATTTCTCTTTAAGAATGGCTTCTTTAAAGTTTAGGTCTACCCTATATTACTACTAAAGTGCCCACATTTCTGGTTACCCCCTAGCTTCTTACCGGAAGAGGTCTAGTTTCTTACCATATCCTCAGCATTTAGAACCGCTCATTTAAAATCCGTATATATGGTAATCCGTGATAGGGCTCCTACGCGCTTTATTTTATCACAAATTACTAGCTTAATTCTAGCCTAGATAAATCCAATTTTCTCCTTTTTATAAATGCTACCGTCCTCGTTTTTAAAGGGCTCTAGATCTATTAGTTAAGCATAAGTTTCTATAAAGTTTATAAACTAGCGAAAATCGTGGCAGTTAAGCTATATCTCATTCCAGAATAGTTCTGCGTAATTATATTATACAACATACGGATCTTAAGTCCACTTCTTTAGAAAGGTTTACAGCTACGGCTATATAGTAATTTGCTCCTTATTAAGCTAATTTAGTACAATCTGGTTTAGGGTTTAATCTTTAATCTTACTAATAATCCAATGGGTACGCTCTTTAGTATCATCTTATATCATCAGCATCTTAAAGAAGTTATCTATTTCATAAACCCAATTATCTAACTGTTAGGCGTTAGGTCTCTAGCGGAGTTCTAGACTACTAGAGGCCTTAGCCAGTCAGTCCATATCCTTTTTCTATTCACTACGTAAATACCTCTCTAAGTCTTCCACACCTCCTTAGGTAGGTACTAGGTATCCCCCAGGAGGCCTTTAGCTTTAGCTAGGTTATAAAAGATTTTATTTAGCTTAGATTAAGCTCTACCAGATCTAGACCTACCCCTAGAGGTTTCTAATATATTTATTAGTGGCTCCTTCCCGCATGGCTTCTAAAAGCCTTACGGCAGCTTCCCAATATTCTCCTTAAAGAAAATCAGTATAGGGCTCTTAACTTTCTAACCTTAGGCCTAAGAAAGCTCCGGCTATAGAGGTAGTGTTGGTACTAATAGCTAATGCGGGTTTCCCTACAAGGCTTAAGTCTTAAGTTAGTAGTTAGGTTAGATTGCCTAAAGGGGTAGGCCCGCTTAGCTTATAAGCAGTCTATACGCCGCCACTATACCAATTATAGGCCGGTGGTCTTCCGGGAGGGTTCTAGTTAGGTCCCTAATTGGGCGCATTAGTGTATTCCTCTGGCATTTCTAGTTTAGGGGAAGATTTTAGGGTTATATCTGGCGCTTAATCTTCTAATTGGCCTAAGTAGGGCCGGAGGGGTTCCGGCTGCTTTCCAGTAGTGTTGTAACCGTTATAGAGGGTATCTGCATTTTCCTCAGCGTTGCTGGTAACCGTAGGTATACAAGAGTCTTTAAGCTCTTAGTGCATCTAGGTATTAGGGCTCATTTGGCCGTCTTACCTAGAGGTTTATATTATCGCAATCTCTCGCTATTGGAGGGACCTTCCTGCCTTAGCGCAACGGCTATCCATAAGGTATTCGTAGAGTTTCCGTTTAGATTATCGCGAGATTTTAAGGGAGGATAGTGGATATAAACAAAAGATATAAATAAACAATCTGGTCCTTAAAGCCAGCTGCCCTTCCAGATAGAGTAGGAAGGATTTAAATATAAGGGGACTTTGTAGACAGGGGGCTATAAGGACACGATTGTAAAATAGGATAGATTAGTAAAAGAGACAAATCCTTAAGGAGGTAAGGCCTCTAGGATTATAGAGACTATATACTACGGGCACGTGCCTCCGGCACGTGACCGGCGACCATCTGAGGGGCGTCCGGAGGTTGTCCTAAAGGCAACCCAAGGTGTCCGCAATAATATCCCTTACATATTATTAGCGAGCGCTTCGCGAGCTTATAGGTCTTAGATAATATCACAATCTTAAGTAATATACATCTCAGCTTATATAAGCTTTAGGTAGTAGTTCTATAGAAGGCGGTAGTATTTATTAGGTTTTTATACTACTATTTTTACAAATATCTCGGCGTCTTATATCTTAATCTTAATAGGTAGTAGTCCTTCGGCTTGTTTATTTATAGTTATATAGTTAATAAAGAATAAGACATTATTAATGTCCACCTTATTAAGGTTATTATAGTCTTTTAAGCTACTAGGCTTCCCCTTAGGGGTTAAGGCTAGGGCTAATAAATTAAATCCTCCTGGGATTAATTGGCGTTATAGGTTTAGTATAGGTATTAGATTATTCTTTAAGTTTAATATAGTAGCCAGTAAGGAATTTTATCTTACTATTGTTAATTCTTTAGAAATATAAAGTAAGGTAACTTATAGACACGCTGCTTTTAGCAGCGCCTACAGTATTATAAATATATGGAATTGGTTATAGGCTAGGCGTTAGTGATAAAAAAGGCGCAACGTAATGTCATAGGACAGGGTCAATAGTAGCTAAACGTATGTATTTAAGGAGTCTATAAGATATTGCGCGATCGATCATAAGGGTCGAGGGCGTAAGGAGGTGATATACCTACGCGTAGCTGATATAAGCTATACGCGAGGTATATACAAGAGCACGGGGCTCTCCTATAGAGGCCCCTATAATTGGGTTCTATAACAAAGACGTTATATAAAGAGGAGAAAGGAATATAGGAAGCTTATAGCTAAATATTTAAGGGTCTTGGTAGTAAACGCGTAGGTATAAGCACACGCGGGTTTTAACAGGTTTTAACCAAATTCTATTACGTTAATAGAATTTGGTGGAATTTAATTAAGTTAGCGGAATTTAGTAGAACTTAATTAACTTGGCAGAATTTAGCGGAATTTAATTAAAGCGTTAGAATTTATCTGTTAAGTATTTTACTAAGACATTCCTACTATAACTGGGCTAGTCCTATTATAGTACCTCCCCTTTTAGCCGGAGGTCTAAAATAATTTAATTTAGTTAAGAATTTATAACTTATTGCCTTATAAGCGTTGTAATATATTATTATTCATTGCTTAACGTCCGATTTGGATCCCTGTTGGGCCCACGCGGACTACTCCTTATATACATATAGGGAGAAAACTCTATTTGAGAAAACCCCGTGATCCATCTCCCCGCCTTTTAGGGCTCGCTTATAAGTCGCCTGCGAGTCACCAGTGGTGCTCTACTACCTTACTTTTTGACCTCCTTGGGAACCACTGCTGCCGTAACAAACCTACGGACGCGCTAGTATCACACACTGTACTCTACTCCTGTAGAGTTATTAGGGGGCGCCTATTACTCGCCCCTTTGCCTTCTATTGCTATTTCCTTTGCAACCCGGAACTGGTCTAGCACATTTTGGCCAATGAGCCACCGGGTAGCCGCCTTGAGGCCTTTCTGTGTTGAGAGTAGTGTATTATAGTTTTCTGTGCCAGCTGCTAAGAGCATTGCTTCTCGGCCGGTGCGTAAGGGGCATAAAAGCGTTGTAATATAGTTTAAGTTCTTTTTAATTTTAAGTTTCCTGCTATTATATTTTATGTCTTTATATTAAGTAGCAGTTGTTTATCTTTATGTTATATCTATCTAGCCAGAGTAGGCTATAAAGGATAGTCCTTATGGAATTCTTTTACTAGGGAAGACGCGTTAGCCTTAATCTAGTTATAGGTTTCCTAGGTTTATATTTTATATCCTTCCTACTTAATAAGAAGTTTAAATTGTTTAAATTATGGTTTCTATTATATATTATTAATAAAGTTAATAAAGTAAGAACTGTTACCATTGTTAACAATTATAGGAGGTTGTGACGGGCTCGTATAAATGCTTCTAAACCGGGGCTTGTAGATTGCTACTATATAAGAATACTAAGCTAAGGAGAAGAAGAAGAGGAAAGGAGGCTCTAGGGGGTAATATATACAATACGGGCGAACTCCGGATATTGCGCCAAGCCAGCTGTAGGGGACAGTGCCCTAGCACCGTCACATTACCCCCCCCCCTTCCAAAAAAGCCTGCCCTTAGGCTTTATCCCCTTATAGAAGAGAAAGAAAAGAAAGAAAAGAAAAAAAAATCTAGCATCTGGCGCTTAATCGCGATGCTGGTTAACATAGGACTTACAGCAGTCCTATAGCTCCTGCAGCTGCAAGAGGTATATTGCTATACCTAGTTAACATAGGGCAGGCAGCCGTCCTGCAGCTCCTGCAGCTACGAGAGGTATATCGCTAGAAGCCCTCTATTGGTCATTCCTCCTCCAGAACTCCGGTACCTCCTAGCTCTATATCCCCCCTTTTATTATAGCGCGCCCCAAGCTATAAAAAAAAGGCCCCCCTACTCCTCCTCTTATAAAAAGACAAGTAAAAAAGTTTTAATAAGGGTGGGAGGGTTAAGGAGTTATAGCTCGCATGTATATCGGCACAAGCTTTTGTCCGTTTAGTAGCAGTACAGTGCCAGCGATAGGGTTATTCGGGTAGCAGTATAATGCTAGCAACGGGGTTATATTCCATAGGCAAATTAGCACGGAATCTTATCAGTAAATCGTAGGCGTATTAGCACGATTGGTTGGTTGGGTTTACATTTAAATCACTATTAGGTTAAATTCGAATCGCATTTAGGTCGCAGGCATATTAGCGCAAGACTTGTCTATTTAGGCAGCAGTATAGTGCCAGCGGCGAGGTCGCATTCTAAGGGGCAAAGCTCTCCCTTATATATAGTTGTTACTGCAAGCAGGGCAGTAGAAGTCAGTTATAGTGCTATAGGCAAAGCAGCAATGGTCAAATTAGGATTAACTATAGGCAGAGCAGCAAGGGTCTATTATAATAGCAGGCATATCAGCGCTATTATTGTCTGGTTTAGGTTTGGCTCGCAGGCGTATCAGCGCGAGTACTTATCTTATAGGTCGTAGGCGTATCGGCACGACAGTTATCAGACTTAGGTTTGTTCGCAGGCATATTAGCATAAAAGCTTATCTATTTAGTAGCAGTACGGTACTAGCAATAGGGTTATTCAGGGGTAGTATAATGCCAGCAACGGGGTTATATTTGCAGGCATATTGGCGCGGTGCTTATCAGCTCACAGGCATATTAGCGCGAGGTCTTATCAATTTGGGTAGCAGTATGGTGCTAGTGGCGGGGTCGTATTCTAAGGAGCAAAGCTCTCCTTGTATACAATTATTACTGCAGGCAGGGCAGTAGAAGTTAATTATAGTGCTACAATAAGGCAGTAAGGTATTGGTTTAACTACAAGAGGTACATTGCAGAGGTCAGGTGGCAGTACAGTACTAGCGTCAGATGGTAGATAGCAGGCGTATCAGCGCTATCGTTAGTTAATTAATTGTAGGCGTATCGGCACAGCCATTGTCTATTTGGGGTAGCAGTACGGTACAAGCGGCAGGGTTGTATAAGGGGCAAAGCACCACCTTATATACAGTTGTTACTGCAAGCGGAGCAGTAGAAGTTAGTTAGCTGCAGGCAGGGCAGCAAGTAGTTAATTAGCTGCGGGCAGAGCAGTAAGGGTAGTCAGCTGCTAATAAAGCAGCAAGGGTTAATCAGCTGTAGGTAGAGCAGCGGAGGTCTATCGTAATAGCAGTACGATGCAAGCGTTAGGTGGTGATAGTAGGTCAAACTCTCAGAGCTTAATCTATCAATTAGTTGTTAAATCGCAGGCATATTAGCGCGATTAGTTAGTTAGTTAGACTATAGGCGTAGTGGCACAGTCATTATTAGGTTAGCGTAGCGGCGTATCGGCACGAGCTCTTATCTGTTTGGTAGCAGTACAGTGCTAGCGTCTAATAGTAGATAGCAGGCGTATTAGCGCTATCATTAGTCAATTAATCGTAGGCATAACGGCACAATCATTATCCTATTCGTCCAAATCAATTTCGTTATTAAAGCTTACACAGCTCAGTATTTCCTCAGTATACATAGCTTAGTGTCAGTCAAAAAGGATCACCGTAGGCAGAGAAGAAGACAATTAAATTGGTCAGGAAGGCAGTCAATCATTAACAAACTCATACGGTCGTTGTTAAAGTCGTAGTTCGTGTCACAGGCATATTAGCACGGCGGTCAGTCAGGTTCGCGTTCAAATCGTATTCGGGTCGCGTTCGAATCGCATTCGGATCACAGGCGTAACAGCACGATCCGTCTGTCGGTTTCTCAAGGTCTACCATTAATTAGTAGGTAGTTCAAGTATTGTTAGGATATTCAAAGGTACACTATAGAGTTAACAGGCGTATTTAAATACTTATATTTAATCGAAGAAGGTATTAATCAAAGACTTATAGGAATACCGTTATAACTTAGCATATTAAATTGTTATTAGAGAGGTATTAAAAGAGGTATCGAGAGGGTATATATTAATATTTCAATTCTTATTGGGGTTGAAGGTATTAAAGAAAGAGTGCGCTTTAATATTCAAGCATAGTTATATAAGGGTAAGCTATTATATAGCGTCCAATTTAACAAGATACTATTAGAGAGCAGATTTATATATTATTGTTTAAGGAGGACTGCCATTAAGTAGTAGGCAGTTTAAGAGTAGTCAACAAATAGTATCAAGAGCGTACGTATCAATATTTTAATTCTTGTTAATAACTGGCAAAACACGCTTTTGTAATAGTAGGCTGTCTCGTTTATAGAAGGTTATACAAATGGCTATTAAGAGAAATATATTAATGGTTTGTAAGAGGTTATAGAGATAAATGGGCTTATCTACAGAGCTGTTAGAGAGTGCTATAAATTGGAATAATTCTCCTAATCTGTTCTCCTAATCAAGAGTGCCATAAATTACTCAAATTCTCCCCTATACGTAGGATTGTAATACTTACAGATATATTCGGCTGTAAGATTAAGGGACTATCTAGGTTAATAGTGATGCTCGGGTTAATCAGATACGGTGGTTGTTAATAAGAACTCAATAGGTGTCTATAAGGCATTTATAAACAGGTTGGAGAGTCATATTATAGGTATATCGGCTCAATAGGTTATCGGGTTTACTTTTAAATCACATTTAGGCCGCATTTGAATTATATTTAGATCGCAGGCGTATTAGCGCGATTATTTAGTTAATTAGACTATAGGCGTATTGGCATAGTTGGTAATCAGGTTTAGGGGTTTAGGGTAGCAGTATAGTATAAGCGTTAAGTCCTTCCTAATTAATTTTGTCTCTCCTTATACGGCTTAGTATCAATTAGGGTGGTTATTATAGCATAGTCTGGGTATCCATTAATGTCATTCATCGCAGCGTTACAGCTAAGTCTTAATTAACTTCATTCCTCGCAGCCCTAGGCTAAGTCTTAACTAGGGTCGTCTCTGCAGCTCATACAACTCCATATTAGTTAAAAAGGTTAGAGGGGTAAGATATTCTAAAGCGTTCCTAGGCACGTGTCCTTGGCCATTAAAGTCGGCATTTAATTATAACCGCAGGAGACCTTTTAGCAATAATAACGCGTAGCTAGGGGTGTTTAACGCAAGTCCTTAAGGACCTATGGAATGGGGGTAGGATATTATCCAGGCCTTCTTAGGTAAGGGAAAGGGGAGGTCTAAATATAATGCGTTAACGCATTATTGCAGACAAAGTCCCTAGGGGTTGGGTAAGCTTAATGTAATGTAATAGGCTTGTATAAATGCTTCTAAACCAAAGCTTGTAGATTGCTACTATATAAGAATACTAAGCTAAGGAGAAGAAGAAGAGGAAAGGAGGCTTTAGGGGGTAATATACACAGTATAGGCGAACTCCGGATATTGCGCCAAGCCAGCTATAGGGGATAGTGCCCTAGCACCGTCACAGAGGTAGTAGTAGCACTTTATAAGTTATAGGATTATCTTTTAAAGGTTGCAATAAGCTTACATAAAACATTAGGTGTATTTTTATCTTAGTTAGCAGTTTAAGCTTATAGGCGTATAGGCTTAGTTTCTTCTTAATTTAGTATAGGCCCGCAAACTTCTAATTAAGTTTCTTTAAGGGCCGTTAAGTCTTTAGGTTTTATATATTTAAGTAAATATTTAAATAAACTATATTACCTTCCTTAAAGTCCTATACAGGAGCTCGTTCTTTATTTATATACCATTTCTATACTATTTAAGTGTATTTTAATTTACTTTATAATAGTTCCATTAATTACTTTATTTAATTAGCAAAGTTATAAGCGTTAATTAACTGGATCCGTTTAATTATGGGTCCTATTATATTGATTTTAGGTTATTGTCGGTATACTTACTTTATCAACGTGCACGAATATCACTGTATTGCGATACGTATGCGGTGTTAAAGTTGGTAGTTATTAATGTCTAGAAGTAAGGGGTTGCTCCAAGGTCAGGTTAGCTAGCCTTACTTTATGGTTTTGTAACCACATCACATAACTAATATTCCGACACTAGAGCAACTCTAAAAAGAAGGCTAATCTATACTCTAAAGTTAAGTTTACTTCTAGACTATTTGTAGCGTATATATAATAGCTTCCACGCTCCTTTTATAGGTCTGTAATTATATAACCCGTATTATAGCTCGTACAAATGTCTCTAAACCAAAGCCTATAAAATACTGTATTACGGAGATACTACGCTAAGGAAGAGAAGAAGAAGAAGAGTTATTAGGGGTAGTAGGTTAATATATCGCGAGGGTCGCCAAGGCGCTAGTGGTAAGCAAGCCAATAGCGATTTTCTATACCAGGCATAGAAAATCCTAATTAGTTGGTTAAATTTAGGGTCCATACCATCACAATTAGTTACCTAACGCTAAGCTAAATCTAAGTTCGTTCATTCAACCTATCCTATAACTTGTGGGTCGATTTGGTTCGTATTAATAAGCTATTAAAGAGCCGCGCAGGGTTTTCCCTTCGTTATAGCGTTAGCAGGGTTAGCCTCTCCGTTAATCTATTTCACCTCCGTAATCTGTCTCCGTTCGTAGGCTTACCGGAGGCACATTACGTTAATTATTAGGCGTTTTTCTTGGGTGGTTCCAAGTCGTACTAGACAGTTATATAAGGACTTAGAGTTAGTGCAAAGCACAAGTAAAAGGTTAATTTGTAGGATCTTATCTACTATAGACTTAATTATAACGCCGATGTTAAAGCTATGGGCCATGCCGTAGAGTTTAGAAGCTAGTACGCTCTAAGTAACTCTTTTGCACTTAACTAAGCTCCAATAGACAATATTGGCCTTCTTTATAGCATCAGCTAGTACAAGGACGTAGCTAATCTGCGAAAAAAGGTCCTTGTTGTTAGTAAATAACGCGTCTATAAATACCAGTAGCTATAGGGTTTTAATATCTAACTTAACAAACTTAAGACCTCTATTAGCGTTCTTAATTTGCCAGTTTAGACGCTTATTTAACTATTTTACGTCTTCCTTATTAGGGTT
>Ga0307507_10005823_pt1 | contig 19739 bp, 23 predicted proteins | sample 7_EM_MG_FD_207223 | JGI IMG/M metagenome (GOLD analysis project Ga0307507, IMG submission 207223) | Populus trichocarpa ectomycorrhiza microbial communities from riparian zone in the Pacific Northwest, United States - 7_EM | ecosystem: Host-associated > Plants > Roots > Unclassified | place...
GGTTTCCCTTCCTTCATTTCCTTTCAGACAGTGCGATTGTAAGGATACCAAGGTTCTCTCTTTTCCATTCACTAAGTTATGTCCTGGAGAGAGCATGGGTTGGCTGGTAATTGATATAAAAAAAAAAGTAGACGAGAAATGGAAACGATAAGCTGATAAATGTAAACTAACATTCAAAATTTGGCAATAGAGAGTTTGCGCATGGAGATCTAGGTGACGGTTAGTAGAAAATAGACCGAGGGCAATGAGATATTAGCCTACTGATTCTACTGTCACCTGGCCGCTAAGCTATTTACACCTGTTGCCCAAACTCGTTCTTGCACCTAGAATTTGCTCCCTATGTAAACCCGGATCCTGGGTCATGCCAATTGAGTATCCTAGTTTGGCGAGGCTACGAAGTTGAGGATGGCATGATAGCACCCCGCTGATGAAGGAAAAATCTCCCTAGGTTCTGTCATAATATTATATTGGAAAGCTAAATGGTCGAAGTGTATTGTGCCGTCGCTAATTTATTGCTCTGCAGCAATCAAATTTCTTCTGGTCTGAAAAGGCCTATTTTACACTTCTCATAGGTCTCGCCATCCACCTCCAAGACTTTTAGGTTAACTGAAAATAACCTGTTTTCCCACTACCTAGGTCTCCTTGTGCAAACTCTCTAATAATGGAGTTAAAGCGCATTGCGACCAAGCGCCTTCTGTTTTGTTTTTTTTTCCTTTTCTCCCTTTCTCTCCCTTATTTCACATTTCTTCTTTGGCAAATTTTTATTTTCTATTGTAGAATATCCGGCCATGCCTACGCTAAGTTGAGCCCAGCTATCCGACATGTCTAATCAGGCAATCTAGGATGCACGCCAGCAACCTCTGTAGCCTGCATCACGTTGGGCTTGATGCGTTCTCAATGAGGGAGGCTCTTGGAACAATTCACATCGCTCTCCTCCACCTTATAGTCAATCAGATCGTGAAGACCATCTCCTTTTCCCTTCTTCTCCCATCCCTCCGCCAGCGAGTACTTGTACTCGAGTATTCTTTTTTACACAATCACGCTAACCTCAATCCGAGCCATCTCTCGTTCGTTAGTCTTACCTCAGCACACTAAACCTAACCCCAACCTTCCCATTTCATCCCTTTCTTTCTTCCCTCTCTTCCCCTCCACCCCTCTTCCTTTCGTCTTTCTTTCTCCTTAACACTCACCCTTTTGGGCGCCCCGTCTGGTTTCCAGCAAATATGGTACATTCCGAATTCAGGGAGCCCCCCGGCTACGGGCGTTTGCTTATTGGAATCTTTGACATTTAGAGCCACCCAACAGCTACCTCCTCGCGCAAGGCCCTTGGGGCGGACTGGGAGAAGAAGGTGGATGAGGTGAAATCTTCTAAAACGTAGGCCCCGGACAGGCTTCTCACCACTTTTTTAACCTTCATATTTCCCTCATAATACTGGACGAAATGATGCTATGTGTGTACAAGTTGGGAATCTCTCTGAAATTACCATGTTAGAGAATATGTTAACTTGCTTTCTGACGTTGCCCTTGTTTGCCGCTGGCATTTCATTCTCTACTAGTCCTTATCTATAGGATGGCATTTTAGCTGGATCGAGTGGCTCATCCTTGGGGTGGTAGGGACCTTACATCTTAGTCATGAATTGTCTCATTATCGAGGGATATAAATCCGCTGCGGTCAACTTCGCCCAGAAAGCGAATATCTCACATCGGGTTGACTTTGATTCCATCCAAGAACAGGTTGATATTCGCCATGCAATCCATCACGGGGATACCCAGACCGCAATTGAAAGAATCAATGGATTGCATCCTGAAGTCAGTGGATTTTTTTTTCTCTTCAATGGTAAATTTAAATTTCTCGTTTCTTGCTTTATATATATATATAATGCGATGATTACTTTCAGGGTAACCGCGCACTGCGCCTCTCGGGTAGTGAGAAAATTATAGTCAAAACTTCTGTCTTCAACGTGAGCATATCTCTTCAGTTGTTTTTTTCGGTTCTGATATTCGCACATTTATGATTTGCGCGGCTTACTAACATTTCAAGTTGACGTAGCTTCTCAAGACAAATCTCCCTCTGCATTTTTCACTCTTAAGATTCCAGCTTATCAAATTAATTCGAAACTGCACTCAATCTCCCGATAGTGATATTTCCAAAGCGTTGGCATTTGCTACCACTCATCCAGCTCCTCGAGCACCTGGTAATTCAAGTTCTTCCAAGATCTTGAGCGCACGATGGCGCTTCTGTGCTCCCCAATGGAAAATCTAGCTCCCCCCCTCGCAGAACTGATGGACCCGGCATTGCAAAAGCAAGTGACAGCTAAAGTCAACAAAGCGATTCTCGAAGTACAAGGCATACCCAAGGAAGCCAAGATTCGCCATTTAGTTAGGCTGAGGGCATGGGCTGAGCAGAGAATAAGGAGGGAGCGCAGAGAGATGTCTAATATGGACTTGGGGTTATATGTTGTATCGCAAACATCGGATGATGGGATGGGGGCCTTATCGTCTCAATTTAATAACGTAATGAGATGGGAACGGAAATACTGGGTGACCGCTGGTGCCCCCTTCCTTTTTTTGTTGTGTTTCATGGAGTCGCGTGTCATCTACCATGGGCTCTTCTCTTTCTCCCAAGTCGGTATTGGGGTTGGGTCGGCGTTCTCTGCTGGTGCGATTGTAAACATGTTAGCTTAAACAAACAAAAAAAAAAAGTTGCAATGATTTTTGCTTTTGGAACCTTATTAGCTCAACTCATTATATGATACCAGAAATAAGTTGAGGTTAAGGGTGGAGACCTAAACTGGTTTATCACGGTATCTCACACGCAACCCGCCCATGGAAATGTGAAATCAATACGAAATCAAGGTCAACCCAAAAGATGTAATTGTATTCGCTCGTCCTCTCACACTTCCCTAGTCTCATGCGTTATCTGCTATCCAGAGACCACATCAGACTATATATATACAAGGTTTTGCTTAACCATCAGGATATCATTCATTCCCATCTGCATTCCCATACGCATTCCATATCAGCCTTCATATCTCCGTCCACCATCACTCTTCATGTACCATTCCACCGCATACATTCCACAGTCCTAGCCAGCATTCTCGCATTCTCGCATTCTCGCATTCCTACATTCCCGCATTCCCGCAATACCAATCATTTCACATTCCAACCAGTGCAACACGTTCCGGACAACAAAATGATATTATGAAGCCGGACGAAAAGACACCATACATACTCGCGGAGCGGTAAGCTAGCCCTTGTTGGCATTAGATTGTGTGCAACAGAAAAAGTTCACAGCCTCTTCATCTCCAGCCCACAATGAGACTTCTCTTTGTTTTTGTTGACCTGTACAGTCGAGGAATTTCCCAGGTATGACGAAACTGCCGGAGCTAGGTGATGAACCGGGGGGCAATGCCACGTCTTAATCGAGCCCCAGCCCAGCATTCCATTGTATGGTGAGGCGACGGCACTTGCCCTAAGTTTCGATATATAGGATCCTCCTGAATGTGCATCCGTACCATGTAGCCATTCTAGATCTCCTTGCCTTATCTTTTCAGTTCCACCCATGGCTATCATTGAAAAAATTCGGAGGTTCTACTTTTTTTTCATTTTTCATTTTTTCATTTTCATTTTTCTGAGCCTAATTTCCCACTCACTAGCACAAGAAGGTATTCCGCGACACTGCCTCATGCGAGCGACCCTGACAATCACTACATCTTAATTCATGCGCCCTCTAGTGATAACTTCAGACAGGTATCTGGGTAAAAGTTCAACGCTTTGGTTTATTTCGGGTTGAGCTTTCCACTGTAGAAACGAATAACATAATCGATCTTCTTCCCACAGTGGTCAATGGTCTAGTCATGGTGGTCGAAAGGCCCCAGGTAGCTAATTGGCTTTTGGTACCGAAAGATATAGGAGGCGATGAGTTGCTAGGGTGAAAAACTCTCCCTTCACGTTAATGCACACCATCCCAACTATGAGAGAACAAATGTGTCAACACAAACCCTCCCAACTCGTGTCAGGGGCCATGTCGCTTCGGGGGGGTATTGTTGAAAATCTTTCTCCTATAAAGTTTCCTCCCTCCTTGTCTTTACTTTACTTTGCTTTCCTTTATTTTCTCGAGCTACCTCATGACTCCTTAATGGCCCCAACACAAATTACTCTCACTCACTTGAGCCACTGCGCTTCACTCCCCAAAACCCGTCAACCAAGTCATTACCTCTATTCCAACAACATCTCTATTCCCAATGGTCCCCCACTGTCCCACTTCTCCTCCCGCTGAATAGCCGAACCTCTTCCCCGGACCGCGCTCCCCTCTGTTTCCTCATAGCTGCCGTACAGGATTCTCCTCCAGATCAATCCTCAACTGCTATGGCAGGAACGCCAAGCCCGCAAAGCTCAACTGGACATCTTGTTTGGCCCAGCTCTAATTGCACACCTAATCGGAATTCCATATTATTCTTGAACAACGATCCGAAATTGCTATGCGATCGTGATAAGCCTGGAAACCTTACCCCCAATGATGCCTACAATTTTGCTATCCTCCATTCGGTTCCCCCACCAGCGCCGAACCCAGCCACTCAAGCTTCTTAGAATGACCCTGCCACGCCCTCTTTGCATCATAGCGTCGTCGGAACTCCGGGGAGGCAGTCATTTTCACTAATCTCAAACACCACATTACATCACATGCGGAGATCTGCATCCCCGCGATCCTCTTCTGGACAACTGGCCTCTATTCCCCCAGGTGCTCTCAACTAGATCTCCAACCAAATAACCAACAATGCCGGTGTCCCACTTGATTTAGAACATGCCTATACCAAGCTCTCAGATGACGCACTTGTGAGATCAGGAGGAGTTTTGTGAATGTTACAGGAGCGCAGGCCAATTACCACTTTTGAGGGGGAGCATATCTGCACTGGCACTGGGGAGTTATTGACCAGCGGGGGGTGTATGAGATTGAGGAGGGACTAGGACAATGTCGATGAATGTGCAGTGATTGATTCTTCCGATGAAGGCGAGACTAGTAGTGCCGAGGAAAGCGTTGGATCATATTCGCCTATGAGTGAGTAAGAGGAGAGGAAAGGGAAAGCCGCTATGCTCAGAAATGGTTCCCACCCTAGCAGTAAAAGTAGGACCGCGAGAACGGAGGAGATAGTAGAGAAAGGTCCAGCTATGATCAAATTATGATCAGGATTGTGGGCGGTTCCGATGGGGGCGGAAGTAAGAGAAAAATGAAAGAAGGTGGAATAGACGCCAGGAAGGAAGCTATTAGTTTGCGGAGGACAAGCATGAGTTTATTGGCTGCTGCGGAGGAAGAACGTATGTACTCCTGCCTACATTCTCCGGGGGCTCTGACTTTTCCGATAGGAAAGGCTGTGAGTGCTAGGTATAGTGTCCCCTCCCTCCTGCTCTCAATATTGATTACCCCATTGGGTAGCGTCCCTGGAGCAACATCTCCTGCGAAAAATAGACAATCAGGTGTGCATCCCTCTACAAATTTCGACCTACCGTCGCATAACTCTACGCCAATGCCCTCAGATACAGAAGTGGACTCCCGCGATCTGCATCGTGCTCAATGAATGGAGATGATCTTCTCTCTTATCACTTCTACACCGGAGACTCAAGGTCCCATTAGGACAATTCTGCGTGTGGAGTATGAGTAGGTAGTCAAAGAGGCAGAGAAAGGTAAAAAGCGGGTGTGAAAGTAGCCTGTTGCTACGGGTTTGAGTGTGGAGGCCCAACATGGCCTGGAGTGGATAATTAGGACGGTTCTTACAGATGGCGATACACTGATGGGCATATATGCCATTGATCAGGATAGGGTGGAAGATTCTAGGAAGATTGTTCAGGATGACAGGATAGCGGGAGAATTGAGCGGCCAGGCTGCCGCTATGGGGACCAGCCTTGCGGCCATGAACATACCTCATACACCCGGAACAGCGTCTCCGTTATCCAACATGGGGAATAGTATGGAGCGGAGTAGGGAGCACACTGAGGCTGAGGGGGAGTGGTGCGTTGCGGCAGAGGCGATCGCTAGGCTGGTGGGAAAACTTTTGGGGGAGGCGAGGCTGCAGGTCAGGATCGCTGTAGGAGTGATTCACTGGTGGAGGCAGCGTCTTCTCACTGAAATCCTGAGATTGTAATTCATTCCTCGATATACGATTGTCTGACTAATATGATTTAGATCGACTTTATCGAACCTACACTTCTGGTCCTTGGTTCCCATGGTATCATAGTGGTGCACTAGAGGGATGGGTGCCTTGAATTAAACTCTGTTAGTATTACATTATAAACGAACTCATTGTCTAGCATCCTTCTGGGATCCTTCTCTAGTTCCATGGTTACTAAATCCTCTGTCCCTGTCATGGTTGCCTGGACAAAGCTCAAACATGCTAAAAAGTCTGCTAAAACCAATGTCCGGAAGCCCAATAACCTCACGACAAGCGCTCAGGCAGGCTTGCCGGTGCAAAGGTGGACTAACTACTATGCCAACTCATTGAAGGGTTAGTGGTGGGAAGTCTGAGTTTGGGAAAGTGGCGCGTTCTCAATGGATTTTGTTTTTTTCTCTTTCTTCCCCTTTTCTCCACCTCAATATAAATCGACTAGCAGCCGATCGGAACCAATGAGATACATGGCTTTGTGAATGAAGAAGGAAAAAAGCAAATTCTGAGAAGTGAGAAAAATAAAAGATTTCCCCCAGGCTCGAACGGGGGACCACCAGTGTGTTATACTGGTGTTATAACCAACCACACCACGAAACGATGAATCTAATATTCTTGCCCTCACCTCAACAGATCTCTGAGTGCAAAGCCCTACTTAACAGCTGTCACCATGCAGCCCTGCTAGGCTCCTGTGCATAGGTAAAGCCTTAAAGGGGCCCTAATTGAACACCATGGTAGAGGGCTCGAGTTTTCTCGTCCTAGGTCTTCTGGCAGATTTGGTATTTTTGTTGTAGGGGTGTACAGAGGGGGTTACCTCTCTATCTGCGCTTACGGGTCTTTAAGAGACAATTTCCGGAGTCTTAACATGAGGGCTCGATATTGGAGGTTTTATGATACAAGGCTTGGGTAATTCTATCCAGTAACCTACTTCCATCTAATTATTTAGCCAAGGTGTTTTTCTTTGTGCTACTATCGTGGGTTGTTGTTGTCTTTGTTGTCCAGTTTTGGGTGTTTCCCGATATCGTATGATGGTAGTCTTTGTTGCTTACTAGGTCTGCAGAATATTCATCGCCCCGAAACCAAATTTGACGCGGAGACGGATCTGTGAGTGCCACGATACAACACTCGCAGCCTGCTGCCCCGGACGGGCAAAACTCGAAGCATTTGTCCCGGAAACCGAGCAATGTAGGACAAGTGGCTTGGTTTTGGTCTAAAGAAATTCAAAATCTATGATACTGAGATTCATACAGCACAGCGAGGTATCTGGATTATGGAGATCCGGGATAGCTGGGTAATGAATTAGATCATAGAGTAAAACATTTTATGTTTACTTTTTTCTTTAATTGGTCGGGAGCCACCGGTTAGCTAGGTATATCGTAGCATAGGATTTGGGGTGTTCGGGATCTATCTCCTGGACTGCTGAAATCGTGGAAAATGTTGTACCGCCCCTGTCAATCTCTGAGCCATATGTTAATAAGTGACTTTTGTTACTACAAATTTGCACAACATTTTCCACGGTTTCAGCAGTCAAGGAGATAGTGGGGTAATCAAAGCAAGCTTTGTTAAGTCTTCTCTTACACGTCGTCCCTGTATTCTTGCCCTTGCAAGGCTGCCCATGCCTGGACTAGCTGCATTCGCACCCTCCACCATTGGTGGTAGCGTGATTGGACTTATCAGAGCTACCAACTCTCAGTCAGCAGGGCCGAGATGCACGAGCATTTTCGTTTCATAGGTATGATATCATCCAAAAAGTTGAGTGCCAAGCCACACCAAGCCACTCAGCAGGTTTTGCCGTACAAAACCCTAACCTAGACTAGGAGAAACATTATGAAAGGCAGTCCTGCCACATAAATTCCTCTCTTGAAACAGTTCATCGATAACCATTGCCCTCACTCCCCCCGCTGCCTCAATCATCTTTCTGCTACCGTGACGGCTCAGTGGGTAGTTTCCGAACGAAGACTATTTATAAAATGAGCTGTATGTGCTTCCCACAAACTATAAGTTTTTTCCCATCTAACCTTTGTATTAGTAAGCAATAGTCACGAGTGCAGTCCCCCCTTCTAGGAGAAGGGGCATACTTGCGATGTGGCCACATTTAATTTCATTCACAAAGCGAGCAATACCAACTTCTCTACCGTGGAAGAAACCCTCTCTGAGAGCCCCCCTGAATTCCCGAATGCCCCAAGGCTGGCCCCTTTTCCATCATACACTCTACCCGATTTCAGCTTACGGAAATTTCACACAATTGCAATCCCACACCCAACCACCTCCATCGCATCGAAAACAGAAACCGCAGCTCCACCTTTTGCCCCACCTTTTGTCCCACCTACCGAAATAGATACCAATATGACCACTACTCCGTTGCCACGATCTACAATTTCTGATCTAGAAGCCAAGCTTTACTACAAGGGGCTCCATTCGAAACCTCTTCTTGTTGCGCGCACCGGAATGAATGAATGGCAGCCACCGGATGGGCCTGAAGCCTTTCTTCCGCGAAAGACTATTCGCCCAGCTGGCCAGCATAAGATTCAAGGCTTTTGGGAGGAGGAGATTGCCCCGGAGATGCATGCTCTCATGGAGGCGAATAATGTCGATTGGACCAGTACTGATGTGGTAAGAATTGGCTATGCTACAGAAGCTGCTGTACCATTAGTAATCTGGATCGGGGTAATCCCTAATACTTTGAATCGTGAGCATGGTCACACTATTGCTCTCGAATGCAAGAAGGTCCTGTTGAAGTATAAAATTGATGATGTCGAGGTTGAAATTCGAGAGTCCATGGTTAGCCACTATGCAGGTCTTCCACTGGAGACGCCGGTTCCAACCTACAATCCGATTGCGGAGCTCCTGGAGCCATTAAGCTCAACCTTGGGGCTTCCGATATGCGGTGAAAAGACCCCAAAGGCCAACGGTACTGGTGGCTTCTACGTCTTCGATGGTGATTCCAAGACATATCTCATTACGGCCCGGCATGTGCTGTTTAACGAACACGATAACAACCAATTGTACGACAGGAAGTTTTCAAGTCAGCCGCGTCGTAACGTTCTCCTCTTCAGCCCCAGTCGGTTTAAAACCTACCTAGAGGAAATTGAGGAATCAATTGTTAACGAGAGAGTCATGATCGACTACGGGGAGAGGTCTCTGCAGGAAGCGGGAACTGATGAAGCTGGTCGGGATTATGCTGAGACTATTATGGCTGATGCGAACAAAAGAATCGATGGCATCCAACAACACTATGACTATGTCACAAAGTACTGGAGTGAGGATGCTAATAGGGTTCTCGGATTCATCCGGTTTTCCCCCCCGATTGTTCTCCATGAAAAACATTTCACCCAAGACTATGCCTTAATCGAAATCGCTCCCGATAAGATCCACCCTGATTCTTTTACCGGTAATGCCATCGACCTCGGAACTGAGATATCCCCTAAACATTTGACCCAGATGTTATACCAAAATCCACGCAATTGTCATGGCTTCAAATACCCTCCTACACGGATCTTTAAAATACACGGTGTCATTCCAAAAAAAGATCTGTCGGAACCTCATATGTTAGACCAAAATGATCGCCCCTGTCTCATTGTAATGAAACGGGGGGTGCGCACAGGACTTACAGTCGGAAGGGCCAATGAAATCAACTCTTTCGCCCGGAAGTATATTGCCAATACTCCTCTACAGAAAACGATGGAATGGGTCATCTGCCCTTACGACGATAGCAAATTCCCCTTTTTTGCACTCGAGGGCGATTCCGGCGCTGCGATTGTAGACTGTCAAGGACGTCTTGGCGGTATCGTCACTGGTGGTCATGACTATCGAGATATTGTCTACGCTACCCCAGCCTTCTCCATCCTCGAAAGCCTGAAGGAACATGGGTTCAAGATGACCATTGAGGTGCCCGGCACTGCTTAGGGGTACTTCTCTATTTTCCTCACAGCAATTCAAACTCTTTCCTTGTAATTTCTTTTGTACTCGTGCTCGTCATTTCCCTCCACTGCCAGTGTCGGCAGTTATGAAATAGGATTGCCCAAGCGTTATCATGTTCAATTATTCATACGCACAACCCAACAGCATTACAATCCCAAAGTAAAAAAGAACTCAACCAGCCTAGACTATCTTGCAGTATCTGCGAAGTGCCACCTGTGCCATCCAGACAAGTGAAATATGTTCTCCCGAGTATTCGATCAGAACAGCCCTCTCTCCAAAACTAAAATAAACTGCTACCATGGGTAGACCTCATCCCGCCTCCCTCCACCCCAATATATATCCTCTTAAAGGCAACCCTATCACGCCCCCCCTCTTCCTGTTGGAAATGCTGCTCAGCATGCTAGTTTCTTTTGTTTCATAAAAGCACAGAAGTTATAAAAGATGTTTCATTGATGCACAGTTATGAGAATGGAGGAGAATGAAAGGAAGTTTTTGTAGAGTGTTTTCCTTTGTTTAAGAATAACGCAGAATATTGACTTTCCTTTTATTTCTTTGAGGGATAGACAAGATGATGTGGAGACATGTGTGGATGGAAGTGGAAACTTGTTGTAATTCTTCGAAGGTTGTGAAGAGCGTTTTGATTTTCATGTAAACGCCTGGTATCTCTATCAGTTTAGCGAGTAAGCCAAGTACGCTGAGAATACAACTCCTTGCTTGCTATCATTATCTTGTCTCTCACTGTTCCCTCTTTGGTGCCGTATTTGCTCTTATTTTCTTGAGGTTTTCTGGATACTATTCTCTAGATTTATTTTCTGTTATCGTACGTTTCGACTGTCTGCATCAGCAAAAAATCATTTTACTCCGGACGGACATAGCTCGCGTCCGGATGGGAAGCGTCTGCCCCTTGCGTTCTCTGCGCTCTGACCGTCCGCTGTACTTTCTTTTTCACCCCCTGCGCCTGATGCCTCCCAACGCGCTTGTCGCGGTCACTCTCCGTCCCAACACCGTCCTGGACCTTCCACTCCCTTACTTTCTCGTCTGCCAACATCCGGCGCACACATCCCCAATACCTAGCACCCAGCCCTGCCCCCCAACTCTTCTACCTCTGGCAACCTACATTCGTCCGGTGGATCCGCAATCGTCCGGCGTCTCAATGCGGGCGCTCACCTCCGTCCGCTTCTCTCCAAGCACTTCTCACACCTTTTCTTAGTCCCTACTGTCCATCCGCTTGCGCACCACTCGTAGATTTATCATGATCGCCTCTCTATCGCTCTTCACTAGTATTGTCTACAAATTGTATACACCACAGTTTAATATATTTTATTAAATGTCCGCAGATTAACCCTGTAAAGCAATTACTATTCTAGTGGCGCGGCCGAATTGAAGCGAGACAGTTAAGGTGGTAACATCGATATACAGGGTATGGCTTCAATTCGGCCGCGTGCGTATTTCAGCAAATGTCCGCGGAAAAATAGTGTACTCGCCCGGGCGAGTTACAGCCGGGCAATTTGTATGGGAGTTGCCACCTTTAGTGTCCGGCTTCAATTAGGCCGAGTAAGTACACAATCTGTAGAATAACTTAATATATTTCATTAAACGTCCGCAGATCAATTCTATGATTCACTATCCATTGCCTCTCCGCGCTGGGAATTAAATGCGCCTGCCCAATCACGGCCCCTATACCGACTATTCGCATATCTCGACCACTGGGCCGTTTGCTGACTCGTATATGTCCACTTCCGGGGTGAAATCTACCACCGTTGGCCGGATTGAGTACGCGAACCAATGTCAGGCGATGGACACTTCCGGCTCTGCTCAGGAGATTTCTTATCTTAAAGAGTCCTAACAACCGGGCCACCACCCGCCCTCGCAGATCTCCATAACTATCCTCCCCACCACCCTGGACCCATACCCAATCGTTTCTGGGGCCTGTTAAGGGTAGCCGATGCGGGGTGAAGTAAATCGAACTAGGCTTGGAGGTTCTTTATCGTAGACGGAGATTGTCTAGCAAGGCTCGTGTTTGATAGAAGTCTTTTTGTTGAAGCGTAGTAAAGTGATAAAGATTTTTCTTGGTAAAACCTATTATATTGATAAGATCTCTTCTCTGTTGCTTGATGATGTCTAATAGCTAGGGAGGCACTTCGATATTTATATTCCGCGTCTGAGTGTTCGCGGGCTACATGTGCTATCCATACTAACTAAGTATCTCTCCGCAAAACCTTTGGCTATCGACTAAGTGCGAACACTTTTTGACCCTGAGACTACATTTCCCTCATAGCTAACGGATACGTAAAAGCTCTTCTTCCTCTGATGGTGTCATACCACTTTCAGTAAGAGATTACGACCATCTTTCTGCTATAGTAGACTGCAGCTGGTCGAGTATGAAACTCGCCAATGGTCTATAGGACTTCAAGGGTGGCCAACCTCCGATACATCGAACCTCTTGCATTATCTGTGCATGGTCTTTCAGCTTGATTCCTCTCTGACGATCATGCTAATGGCTAGTTCGTAGATGGTCTCATGGCTTATCGACTTGTCTTTACAGGTCCGAGAACTCTGTAGTTGAATAGGGTGTGGACATACTCTCATCAGTGGAGGAGCAGCCTCTTGTGCGTTCATTTCTCTTCGCGTGTTCTGTATTGGTATTTTTATTGGTTTCTCATGATCTTACTCCCAATAATATATTTCTCCAATACTATCCATCCCCTTATATATCCTGCGAACAGCATCTGGTCGGTCGGACGGCGACGACGTATATGGTGTTATATGGTGTGCTCCAATGACCTTAGTTTGTAAGGGAATGAGCAACTATTTACAGTCTGATCGGAGCGTGCTAGCCCAACGGCGGGGCCAGAGGGGTATGATAGGCAAATCTGGTGTAGAAACAAAAAAGCCCTAATAAAGGGACCGTTGATTTTGAGTAATAGTACGCGTAGTTGGTATGCCTAACAGGACCACCGTTGCGGAAGGCCTTTGTTCCAGTGGAGTGGGCGCGGTGGATCTGGAACATGTCAGTTTCCTTAACGTCATCAATTGGAATTTCGAGATATTTAAATTACTCAATTGAAAGTAATCCAGTTCCATGCGGTCAGCAGGCAGCCGCTGGTCGTCCGCTATTGTCTGCCAGACAAAACGTAGCATCTCCTCAATCATAACGGAATAATTGATGTTCAGGGCTCTGCATAGCTCGGTCAGCATGCCGATGTTCTTCATCTGGCCTTTGAGAACTCAGCGAGGCGCCCTTTGACTAGAGGCTAGTGCTTCCATTCCGCCTTTTGCTATCAGAGCCGCATTCTCGGCTTTCGAAAGTGCTTCTATTGTCTGCAACCTCATTGCCAAGGCATGCTGGCGGCCATATTGTGACAAGATCTGTCGGGCAGCTTCGTTCTTGTTTGACTTGCCGTAGCACTCTTTAATCTTTTCCTCATGTGCTAGCTCGCCCATCTCAGCAGAATACATCAAAATGGACCCAAAACGTTGCACATGAGAGGCAAAGTGAGTAAGGTAGTGCATCTTGATAGAGTTAAAGTGGTTTTCTTGCCGGATCAAATCTGCCCGCTGATTAACCCTTTGAACTCGGTTTTGATCCGCCTGCCCACGGCATTTGGCAGCAGAGATGTGGCAGGTTTCTTGAGCACACGGATCTGCCATTTGTTTCCTTAGCTCCCGGTCCTGACGGTTTACCTCCGCACGTGTAGACTTCTAAGTACGGAACTCAAGAAAAATGTTCTTCCTCCGGTGAAATGTCTGCAGGTAGCTCTCTATGTAGACAAGTGTATCTGGTGTATGACTGCGAAGTTGAGCCATAAGGGAGAAATCAACTGCCGCACTGACACACTTCAAGAGACTGTTGAAATCCTGTTGCTGAGAACTCTCCGGATTTCGCAATCCGGATGCCAATACGGCCGAAATCCAGCGGCCCAGATTGCACATTTCCTTTCCCTGCCATTGTGTGACTTCGCGATAGGCCTTTTTTGGTACGCTGAATCTGGGGTAATGCGGAATGTCTTTCCTGGTATCGTCAAATGCCTGCTGCCCTTTATGCTTTTTCAGGAACCCTTCCACCCATTCCATCATATGTTTGAATAGGCCGTGGTAAATGTTGTGTAAGAGGTCTGGCTTATGTAGGTCGGCGGGGTTTACTCGGTGGAGTCCAGTGAATACATTGCGGCCTATTTTCACGCCCACCTGCTGAAAGTATTCTGCGAGACCACCCGCCTGTCCAGGCTCCTGCTCCAACGCTTTCTCTCTATACAAAATATAGTCGCAGGCTTCATATATCTTCTGCGGATTCTCACCAAGCTCCTTGCATGGAACCTCACACTTTGGGCACGACTTGCTGTCTATTCCGTGCATGGTCGCATGTTCAGCATGATCAGCAAATGCAAGCTGACCAGATGGGAAAACAGAGGCATGTTTTGCCGTCTGCACACTCCATTACTGTTGCTCCTTGGGCAACCTGCTGTAATGGTGAACTAGGAAGATCGAAGCCAGCCCGTAGAGTATTCGTGTTGATCTGCCTCTGGGCTTCATCCGCGCGGGCTGATTCACCCTTTAACTTTGGAGGCACAGACAGCAATACCAGAAGTAGGATTGACATCTAGGCAGGGCTGTTTCTCGTCCGTGAAAAGATATTGCCAGTCGTCACGTATACCGGCCAGGCTTTCTTATCTCCCGAGAAATTGGTAAGCTGAGTCTGGTCTGACAATCTGATACGGGGTACGACTGTTGACGCGGTGCGAAGAGCTTTCTAACATGGAACAAAATGAACAATTAGCATGGGACACACGAACCACGTAAAAGCATGTCAGAACCTATTTCATACCTGCATATCCCACCACCAGTCCGCTGTATGCATCTCAGAGTATAATCGTTCCCCAATCGAATCGTATTGCCGCATAGGTGCGTAGACCATATCTGACCTATATGCGACCTGGCGGATCAAGTAGCGGACCCAGTCGAGAACATTGCGATAATAGAAAGTAGTGGCATGTCGACCATCGTCAATCGCACCTTCCGTCCATACCAGATATTCACCAAATGGGTCAAGTACGTCGAGGTGCTGTGGCAAAGTATAGGCAGTGCGGAATGACTGGGCATCTGTGCCACCCAAACCTTCTGTCAAGTACACGTCAATCTGGGACTTGGCTACCTTGCTCCGGACTAACCAGCTCGCCAAATTAAAGTCTGCCTCTGAGGAGAAAGGGCTCCATGGGTCATCTGTCATGGCCTTATTGAGTTCTGTATAGCCCGCAACATCGCCGAGTACTCTGCCAGCATCTGGAATAATTGTTTAACTCGATAGGCATCCGCGGTCTGGCGGCTGAGAAACGTCCTCCAGGTCTGATTCGTGTTGTATATCATCTAGGTCATGACATGCTCCGTGGCAATCTGCAATCTCCATCATCAGATCGGATTCATAGTCTGAGTCGCTTTGATCAATATTTTCATCCGGGAAAGTCGGGTCCACAACTGCACGTAGGGATAGAAGAATATCAAGATGCATTGTTTGAAGGTGTTTTTTGTATGCAGCGGCCTGTTGATAGCGTCGCCTGCAATAAGGACACTTTGTTGAGTTTGAGGTCATCGTATGTGATGTTTCTCTTTCAAGTGGTCTGGCGGAGCACGCTTGACCAAATGAGCTGGGACGGGCTGCGGCCGGTCTAGTCTTTGAAAGTCAAAGGCAGATTTCTTTCAAGGGCTGAATCAGGGTACCTTCAAGTTTGTTCAGTAGGATGGCAGACGGCTTGGTGGACGGGTGGGCGGACGGGTCCAGGGGTTCAAGCTGCCATTGACTAGCATGCGAGGTCAACTTGTCATAACCTAATCGTGGGCTCAACTGTCGTTTAACAAGGTCTTGGCCATCAGGTTGCGGCTCCTCTGCGGCTCCTTTGCCACTCCGTTACAGCATGAAAGCTTATCTGAAGCTTGTCGCCTTTGTGGGTGGATCACATGACTTTTCAAGATTCAAGATCTCTATATTCAAGTTTGTACAGGGTACAATCTTGCGAACCCCATTAAATCCCCCACATACGGACTACTATATAAGCTCTCCCTTCCCCCCTTCCATCCTCTCTCCATGCTCCTTTCCCAAATCACAATCATATCCTTCATTGATCCACCCAACCATCCTATCAGCACGCACAAAGCTCTACACAACCTCTCACTCATCCGCAGTATAACCAGTATATTCTGAGGTCAATTTAGTACTATCTAGCAACGTTGCTCTAGCTAATAATTCTCTTGCAGCTGTTTATCGTCTGCAGAACTTTCTTTCGCGTCGGCAGAACTTTCTTTCTCGTCCGCAGAAGACCCTTTCTCGTCCGCCAAGCCTGCTCCATTTCCATTTTCCTGCCTATCATAAACCATTCTCCCTTCATCCTCGAAGCTAAAAGCATTTGCTAGCTGTTACAATCCGCTTTCCTCCAGGTGATACTTGCTGCAAGTAACTGATAGTTTCCTGAGGATCGCTACTTCTTAGCCCAATAGTTGTTGCGATAGCAAAGTCGGTTGACTCGTATCTAGCAACGTCGATCGCGAGGCTCATATAACACAGTTGTGTCTTGGTTCTCAGAAGTAGCAATGATAAAGATCTCTGTATTGAAAGTATAGTGTATAAAAGAACTTAGATGGTTGGGTGAAGAACCCAAATCTCATGCCTCTTTTTTTTTTTCTTTTTTTCCTTTCATGGGCTTTGTTTTATTCATCGTCTAGGTACAAAGACTATGTGGAGTGCTAGGTATGATAAAGAAAAACCTCCGGGTACCTACCGGCGCCAGGGAAAAAGCCATCAACCCAAGTCTCTCTGGTCCGAGTCCAACCGCACACCAGCCACGCAAAATAAGAAATCCCCCTCCAACTAGGTGGTTAAAAAGAAAAATACAAATAAATACATGCGGAGGAATCAACAGGAAAGCCCTTGCCGTAAACTTCTAACAAAATGAAATAATTGATAGACCACTCTGTGAAACCCTAAGTAACCGACAATGCAAGAAGAACAAAGGGGGTGCGGGGGCCACTAAAACCGTGGTGACGTTGCAACCATTACTCAGGAACCTAAGGCGTTGACATCCGCCACGGAGGCAGTGCAATACGAGGACTGAGCGTAACCGAGGGGCGCGACCGTGGCAATCGCGATGGCGCCGAAGGCAGTAGGGTGCCAGCCAAGCGAATGGACTGTAGCTGTAACCGAGCAACGGGGCGAGACCTGGAGGGGAAGAGGAGGGGTAGACCCAATAACCGTGGAAACTATTGGTAACAGTGTGCGTGTCTGACTAGGCAGCCTCTAGCGGAGGTGAAGAGAACGGAGAAATTGACAGTGGCCTGTTGAAATGTTGTCTCCTACTGCGAACTGTAGTCCCAGCCGTCTGTAACACGGGCGAAAGGGTGTTTCCGACCGTGCGAACGCTAAGCGAGGCAGCAAAGCGCAGGCGAAAAGAGGGGGTGATTGAGCTGAACCACATCTAGAAACAAGGACGCCAGGGCCCAAGAACATGATAAGGGAAGTGAGGCGAGAGGGGGAGGGTGCAGCTCACTGAGAGTGCGGTGGTGGTGGATGTTGACGATGAATTCTCATGGTGTTGAGATTTCAATCCCCGGGTGTGTAAGGGAGATGGTTCGTGACTCAAATCTCATGCCCCGAGGGTGCCCTTCTATAGGGGTTCTTCCCTCAACCCTAACCCTGCGTGACTCATACCCTCGTGTCACGTGACCTATGACTCATAGTGAGTTATAGTGTGAAATCCATCAGCTGACTCATTTGAGTCAGCTGCCCCCCTATCTCATAACCGGTTACAATCCTCTCCTCTCCGGGTGATACTTGCAGTAGGTAACCGATAGTCTTCTAACGATCACTTCTCTTGGCCCAATAGCTGTTGCGATAGCTAAGTCCGTTGACTCCTATCTAGCAACGTCGATCGCTAGGCTCCTATGAGACAGTCGTGTCTTGATTCCCGAAAGCGTGATAGATAAAGATCTTTGTATTGAAAGTAAATAGCATGAAGGAACTTAGATGGTTGCGTGAAGAACCCAAATCTCAGCTCTTTTTTTTTTTTATCCTTTTTTCTTTTTCCTTCATGTGCTTTGTATTAATCAACTACTGGGAACAAAGACTACGTGCAGTGCTAGCTATGGTAAAGAAAGAACCCCATCCCCTATTTTTCTCCAACCCGGCACCAGGGAAAAAGCCATCAACCCAAGTGTCTCTGGTACCAGACCAACCGCACACCAGCCACGCAAAATAAGAAATCCCCCTCCGACTAAGCGGTCGAAAAGAAAAATACAAATAAATACATGGCGAGGAATCAACAGGAAAACCCTTGCGGTAGACACGGACTAAGTAAATAATTGTTATAATCACTAATGAAACACAAAGTAACCGACGATGAGGGAAGAACAATGGGGGAGCGGGGGCCACTATAAACCGTTGCGGCGTTGCACACATTACTCAAGGACCCAAGGCGTTGACATCGGCCACTGAGGGAGGGCAATACGACGACTGAGCGTAACCGAGGGGTGCGACCGTGGAGAAATCGCGAGGACGGCGTAAGGTAAAAGGGCAGTAGGGTGCCAGCCGAGTGAGTGGATTGTAGCTGTAACCGAGGAACGGGACGAGACCTGTAGGGGGAGAGGAGGGGTAGACCCAATGACCGTGGAAACTATCGGTAACCGTGTGCGTGTCTGACTAGGCAGCCTCTAACGGAGGTGAAGAGAACCGAGAAATCGACCGTAGCCTGTTGAAATGTTTTCTCCTACTTCGAACTGTAGTCCCAGCCGTCTCTAACATGGGCGAGAGGGTGTTGCCAACCGTGCAAGCGCTAAGCGAGGCAGCGAAACGCGAGCGCAGAGAGGGGGGAGTAGAGCCAAACGACCCCTAGAAACCAGGACGCCGGGGCCCAAGGACATGATGAGGGAAGTAAGGCGGGAGGGGGGGGTGCAGCTCACGGCGAGTGCGGGTGCAGCTCACTGAGAGTGCGGGGGTGGTGGATGTTGACGATGAACTCTCATGGTGTTGAGTTTTCAATCGCCGGGTGTGTAGTGGAGATGGTTCGTGACCCAAATTCCATGTCTTTTTTTCTCTTTTTTTTTTTTTTTCATGTGCTTTGTATTAATCAACTACTGGGAACAAAGACTACGTGCAGCGCTAGCTATGGTAAAGAAAAAACCCCATCCCCTATTTTGCTCCAACCCAGCACCAGGGAAAAAGCCATCAACCCAAGGCTCTCTGGTACGAGACCAACCGCACACCAGCCACGCAAAATAAGAAATCCCCCTCCGACTAAGCGGTCGAAAAGAAAAATACAAATAAATACATGGGGAGGAAACAACAGGAAAACCCTTGCCGTAGACACCAACAAAGTAAATGATTGTTATAACCACTAATGAAAGCCAAAGTAACCGACGATGAAGGAAGAGCAATGGGGGAGCGGGGGCCACTATAAACCGTTGCGGCGTTGCACACATTACTCAAGAACCCAAGGCGTTGACATCCGCCACCGAGGCAGGGCAATACGACGACTGAGCCTAACCGAAGAGTGCGACCGTGGAGAAATCGCGAGGGCGGCGTAAGGTAAAAGGGCAGTAGGGTGCCAGCCGAGTGAGTGGATTGTAGCTGTAACCGAGCAACGGGACGAGACCTGTAGGGGGAGAGGAGGGGTAGAC
>Ga0307507_10005824_pt1 | contig 19735 bp, 3 predicted proteins | sample 7_EM_MG_FD_207223 | JGI IMG/M metagenome (GOLD analysis project Ga0307507, IMG submission 207223) | Populus trichocarpa ectomycorrhiza microbial communities from riparian zone in the Pacific Northwest, United States - 7_EM | ecosystem: Host-associated > Plants > Roots > Unclassified | place...
AGAGATCTCTTTAGGGAACCAGAGGCGGACTTTTAAAGTATAGAAAGACTTATTAACGCGGATATAGTCTAGGAGGTTAACTATAACTGCTCCTCTATAGGCAGCTAGGACGGGCTAGGGTCCGTCCTAGTTATTATCCCACTTCCTCTTAGGCCAGTTAGTCTTTATATTTTTAAGGCTAACTATAACCATGTTATCCTTTTTAAATATTATACCTTCGTCTCGTTTTATATTAGCGTTGTCTTTATAGCGTCGCTGGGAGATACAAGCTAGGGCTTTAAGCTGGGTTAAGATGCGCTTAAAGCAGTTAGCAATAGTATTAGCTTATAGGTACTCCTTCTTTATATATATAGATAGGGCTGATAGCTAGGGGCCCACTGGTTTAACGCCCAGACGTGGGTTATAGCTATAGTTGGCAAAGAATAGTAAGATTCCCGTAGTCTTATTAATCTAGTTATTTGTGGCAAACTTAGTAAGGGGGAGCCAATCTACCTAGTTATCTTAGGTAAAGCTTATAAAGGCGCGTAGGTACTTATTCATTACTGTATTAATAATCTCGGTTTGGCTATCTATTTTAGGGTGCCATATGGAACTAGGGCTTAGGGTTACCTTTAGGCGCTAGTTTAGGCGACGCTAGAAGTTAGAAACGAATAAAGAGCCTCTATTAAAAATAATAGTATTTGGAGCGCCATATAACTTATAGATAGTATAGATAAATGCTTTAACAAGCTCCTTAGTATCTAGGCTAGTAATAAAAATAAAGTGTCTCATCTTCGTCAGGCGGTTAACAACGACAAAGATATATCTATATATTTTGCCGTTATGAAGGCACTTAGGCAGGTTAACAACGTGGTTAATAGAGATATCGGTCTATAGGCGGACTGGTAGTTCTAGTGGTTTTAGGAAACCGGGCGGTGCTAAGTATAAGGTCTTTATACGAAAGCAGAGAATACAGTCTTTTACAAAGGTAGCCGTGAACTATAAAATACCTAGCCATTAATAGGTTCGATTAAGGAGGTCTAGCGTCTTAATACGGCCTAGGTGGCCCGCAGGACCTAAACTATATGTGCGGTATACAACTTCTAGTTAGAGTTTAGGTAAATTAGGGACAAATACTTAATTCCTATAGTAGATTAGGCCGTCGATAATTAAACATTTAGATTTATTATAGTGGAGTAACTTCCTAATCTGCTTAGGCTAGCGACGTACTTTATAGCCTTCCTATTCGCGTAGCGCAGCCAACATATCCCTAGCGAGTTTATTCTCCTTATAGGCATTCTTAATAAGCTCCTTAAGGGGTTTTTTCTTAGGCTTTAGGTCTATTACTATAATAAAGTCTTTAACGCTCTAGTCTTAGGATTTGCTTAGTAGCTCTTCTAGGATAGTAGGGTTAACTTTTTTTTATAGTAAGATAACGTGGTCTTAGTGTCATAGATATTTGTTACCAGTATTAGCAGGTACTACACCTAGAAGACGGCTAAGAGCGTCTAGGATTATGGCTTTGGTGCTAGGCCTATAGGTAATAACAAAGTTAAACTAAGAGAGGAACTCAGCCCATTAGACTTAGCGCTAGTTTAGTTATTTTATTATTATAAAGGTCTGGAGGTTTTTGTAGTCTATAATAATCTTAAACAGTTGCTCGGTTTCTTATAGTTTAGGGCGCCATTTTTCTAGTGCTTTTACAATTGCTAGGAGCTCCTTATTATATATCTTATAGTTACATTTCGGGGCAGAATACTTGGCAGAGAAGAATACGACTGGCTTAAGTTTACCATCTTCGCTAGCTTGGTAAAGCACTCCTCCTAAAGCCTAGTTTAAGGCGTCTGTCTCTACTACGGTTTTCTTTATGTAGTTATAGTATGCTAGGACCGGTGCTATAGTAAACGCTATCTTTAGTGTCTAAAAGGCTTGTGCTTAATTAGGGCCCCATAACTAATTGGTACTCTTCTTTAGTAGCCTAGTTATGGGTTTAACAACTGCGGAGTAGCTTTAGATAAATTGTTAGTAAAAGTTCGCAAAGCCAAGAAATTGCTATAGTTCTTTAATTAACGTCGGGTCCTTCCATTTCTGTAAGGCCTACACCTTCTTAGGGTCTATAGTTATGCCATTAGTCAAGATAATCAAGCTAAGATATTTTGTTTTAGTAGCATAAAACTTAGACTTATTAATATTAATCTACAGTCCGGCGTTGCCGAGTCTCTAGATAACTTTATTTACATATTTAGTGTGCTTAGTGCGTATTTTAGAGAAGACAAGGACATCGTTAAGGTAGGCAGTGCAGTAGTTATTAAGGGCGTTGTATAAAATATGGTTAATATAGTTCTAGAATATAGCGGGCGTATTATAGAGACTAAACAGTGTAACTAACATCTTATAGAGTCCGAACCGGGTAATAAATACTATAAGCTACTTATAACCTTCTGCAATCTAGATCCGGTTAAACGCAGCAATTACGTTAAGCTTAGTAAAGTACTTGGCACTATAGAGTGCATTAAGTGTCTTATAGATTAGTAGCAATAGGTACCAATTCTTAATAGTAACTGTGTTTAGGCCTTAGTAGTCATAGTAGATTTGCACGCCACTACTAGGTTTCACAGCAAGGAAGAGTAGTACGGCGGCTAGTGAGGTTAATTTGCGGATAAAACCCTTATCTAGCATCTCGTTAATCCATTTCTTTACACAACTAAGTTTAGTGGGTAAGAGTGGTCTATTCTTATAATATAGGGCCTGCTTTCTAGGTATAATCTCAATTTTATAGTCCTATAGTCGGTAAGGGGGTAGCTTATCTATATTCTTAGGGAGGAAGTGTTTAATATATTCACGAAACTCTTTTGGTAAGCGTTATAGAATATCTTTATAAGTTAATCCTGGTTTGCCTTTTAGAAATTTCTTAACATTAGTGTTAACTATCTTTCGGCGTAGAAACTCAGGCTTGGTTTTTAGGTTTATCTTAAGGAAGTTATAAAAATAAGGGGGTAGCGCTTTACGGGCTTCCTCTATTATATAGTCGCCTTCTACTAGCCGGCGGAAAGATCTTTCTAATAGGTTTGGTACTTCTATTAGGCCTATAGGCAGCTCTTTAAGCAGCTATTAGTGTTCTTCTTATTTAACTAGTTCTACCAGCTCCGCTATATAGATCCTTATTACCTTTACGTCTTTTTATTTACAGAACTAGGTAAAATTAATGGCATAAGTATATCTAATATTGTCTAGGTTGGGGCGTATCTAGTTCTCTAGTACTACAGCTAGGCTAGCACAGCTCGGTCAGCCCAGGAGGGCGGAAACAAGGCGGCAGCCCTGCATAGTACGCGCAGGAGACAGGTATGAGGTTAGGCGTTATAGGGGGAAGGTCTTAATTGCTTTAGTTTTAGTCTTAGCTATAACATTTTTGGCTATTATACGTGCGGTCGCATATGTGTATGGTAAATAACTTAAAGTCAGGTGTCTTGTTAGCTGACCTAGGTTAAGTGGGTATATGCAGGGGACTTATAGTTCTAGCAGTGTTTATTTTTTTAGGGATAGGGTAGTAGTCCAGTCTTCTAGGATCTCCGCTTTATTTATTACATATATTAGGTTACTAGTGTTAGGCACCTCTTTTACTATCAGCTAATAGTATCTAAGCGTTGGCCTTGCAATGCGTCCGCATAGTGCTACTTAGTCACAATCAGGAATGTGCTATAGGAGACAGTTATAGGCACAGTAATTAGAGTTAAACTTAAGCTCTAGAGCGGGGAAGTCTACCCTTAAGTTATATTTTTTAAGCCAGGGCATTCCAAGAATTACTAGTATAGAGGGTGATAATTTTATAATATAGAAAAGCATAGATTCTATATAGTGGCCAATTATCATTTTTGCTGTAAAGTAGTGGGTAATAAAGCTGGATAGGAGTCTATTAGCAAGGCGGAGTGGTTTTGGGACTAGAAGTCTTTTTATCGTAATATTGTGCTTTTTTATAAGCAAGTCTTCGTCTGCAAATGCTGGTGCTATACTACTGGTGTTAACAAGGCTTACTATTTTAATGAAAACTTATAGGAGTGGGTTGCGTAGTAAGGAGAGGTAGGTCTAAATAAGGATAGCATTTCTATCATTATTTGCTGTTCTAAGGTTAAGTGGTAGTTAACTTAGAATAAGGTCTAACTAATCTAGTAGCATAAATCTAATCCTTTTATCCTCCTCCCCGTATAGTTCTAACCCTTAGAGGCGACTTAGTCTAAGGGTTAGCCTTTTAATAACTAACTTATAGGGCTTGGCTGGTAGCTATAGTCTTGGCTAGTGTGTTCTAACGTATTAGTCTCCAACAGTATATATATACTAGAGGGTACTTTACTAATAATATAGCCGGTCTCACAATTGGTAGCAACATAGAGCACTTATCCATAGTTCGCGTATAGGACCATCGGCTGGGGCTATATTAGGGAAGGCTATTATAGGGGCAGGTTTCTGTGTCCAAACTCACATCCTTATCCGTGGTTACCGTTTCGGTTGCCATCCCCTCTGCTAAAGAATCCGCCGCGGCTAGGAGGGGGTTAGCGCAGTGGCATTAGAAGGGGATTTAGGTTTATCCTAGGGTTATAAGCATCTTTTTAGTAGCCAGGTTAACTACATGCTATATAGAGTCTGTTATCCATACGGTGTCTTTAGACGTTATTAGGGAGGCTACTACTACCGCTACCAAATTTAACGGCGTTGAGGTCCATTGGGTCATTCTATAGTGCCAGTACTAAAGTGTTGTTATTAGGTAATATAGGTCAATAGCTGCCAGCGGTACTTAGCTTAGCGGTATTTAGCTTTATATAGTAGGCATAGTTTTATAGGTTATAAGCGAACACGTCCATCTACTTACTCCAGCCTTTATAGTCAGCATCGCCGATCTTACGGCTAAGGGTAAGGGCTAGGTCTTTTATCTTCAGTAAAATATTCTTCTTAAGCAAGTCCACTTTTTATTCCTCAGTCTTGTTTGCTTTAATTATTAACTTATTAAGCTCTGCTTTCCAGGACTAGTAGTTATACTTGCCCTAGCTTAAGGTATCCAACTTATTTTTAGCCGCTTGGGTTATATTAATAGTCTTATAGTGCTTCCTCATGTACACAAGCATAGACTCTCGGTTGGAGAAGGTCTATTTGCTTAAGTCGTTTAGGTATATACGTAGTATATTAAGGCCATACTTAACATAGTTATAGGCCTTGTCTATCAGCATATCTAACATGTAGAGGATTTTGTCTATTGGAGTCTTAAAGCACTTTGCATCTCTTTAAAAAACGCCTTAGATCTTCGTTTCCCATATCTTAAATTTTTCTTATTTTTTAATTGGTGATCCCTTGCTATTAAACGGGGTTGGATTTTTTACTTCACACTTTTTTCTATAGGGCTTGGTTAGAAGAGGGGAGCCAGTAGCTATATTCTTCTCAGTAATAGTCTAGGTAAGTATAGTAATCTAAGAGCTTAGACTTTGTATAGTCTTAGTATATGCAAGAGCTTGTTATTCGTTTTATTATATACATAGTTCAAGCGTCTTAAGGGAGTTAATTCTGTGCTAAGCTTCTTTAAGTTAAGACTTTATAGTTCGGCCTTCATTGTAGACGGCTTGGAGGCCGTTCTCGACGCTAGTTAAAAAGGTTGTATATATAAAAAAGTGCTAGAAGGTTCCTACCACATTAAGGTCCTTAGGGTACTCTAGGCCATTCCTAATTACCTAGGCAATGTGGGTGTGGGAGGTATCAAAGAGGCAGGCAAGCGCTTCACGTAGGTTCGTTAACGGGGTATTATCCATATTATAGTCGCCCATTTTAAGGGATCTAGGCAAGGCAATTAAAATCTATAAGGCTAGCTATAATGCTAAGATTGTCTATAACTATACTAAGATTATTTAAGATTATACTAAGATTATCTGGGACTATGCTGGGGTTATCTAGGACTGTGGTATGGTGTTATCGGTCGCGCCAGGTCGCGATTACACTGGGAAAACGGAGACAGTATACTTAGGAAGAGGGGAAAAACAAAGGTCGCAACGGGGCGCAATTAGAGATACCATAAACTGTCATAGTGCTGTAATGCAAGTAGGCTAAATAACTACATTGTGGTATAAAGAGGAGAAGAAGATGGAAAGGGGGTATTGTACACAAATAGTAGGGCCAGCCCGCCAAGGCGCTAATAGTGGGCCAGCCAACAGTAGGAAACAGTACGAGACAGTATACGACAGGTCAGTGCCGTGACAGTCGCTAGAATTTATATAAAGGAAGTATTTGTAAGACATAGAGCACTAGATAAAATTATATTAGATAGAGATCTAAGGTTTATAGCAGTATTTTAGGAAGTATTTCTGGTAGAATAAGGGGTTCGCGTAGCAATATCTATAGCGTATTATCCACAGATAGATGGATAAATAGAAAGATTAAACTAGATACTAAAACAGTATTTAAGGCATTATATCAATCACGCGTAAAACAATTAGGTATTGTTATTACTAGTTACATAATTTATATACAATGCAATACTATAAGAAGGAATAGGGATATTACTATTTAAGGCAAATTACAGGTATAAGCTAAGAACATTATTATTGCTATATTAAGTAAAAAAGACAAGTAGTATAGCTAAATAAAGAATAGAGATGTTAATAAACCTTTATACAGACCTTAAAGAAATGGCAAAACTAGTACAAAAGTAAATAAAAAGGTACTATAATGCTAAGAGATCTAAGGGACTAGATCTTAAGGAGGGAGATAAAGTGTAGCTACTACACAAAATTTTCAAGAGTTGATAACTAAGCAAGAAGTTGGACTACGTTAGACTAGAACCTTTTAAAGTTAAGCAGAGAATTTCATTGGTTATATATAAGTTAAACCTACTAGCTAAAATAAAGATCTACCCTATATAACACATTGCAATGCTAAAACCAGTATATGGAGATGTTAAACTACTAGCCTATAAGGCAGACATATATAGAGAATAGGAAGAAGACAAATAGTAAGTTTTAAGGATTATTAATTACAAGGATGTAGATAATAAAATATAGTATAAAGTAAAGTAGATAGGCTACAGTAAGACTACCTAGGAACTACTAAGTAACTTAGAGAACGCTATAGGAAAGGTATAGGAGTATTAGAAGAAAGCAGGTTAGGGAGTATTAAAAAGGGATCACTAAAGGACGAACTACCTAAAGGGGACTTAGGAGGAGCAACTACTATATTACTTAGAACTGTTTCCTTCTCTAGAGATACTACTCTCTTATTACCTAGCTTAGAAAGACCCTGTTAAACCAGTTTCTACTCCTTAGAACAGACCTTTTTATAAACTTACTTAAGATAATAAAGACAGGCATAAGCCAAAGCGCGCGCTTTAAGGGCTCAACGCTTCTCTTCCCTTGCTCTCTCAGCACAAGCATAGTCTTTATCTTAAAGACAACAAATTTCACCTAGGGCGCTTAAGAGCTTATTGTTAAGTTTTACAGCGATAGCTTAAATATAAGACCCTAAGGGAGATTAATAAGGGAACTTAAAGACTGTTAAGAGTTATAGGATGCGCACACTTAGTGTTAGAGATAGAGCGAACGTCACAGGACAATTAAATGTTTGCTTTAGTGCACTCTAAATAGGAAGAGGGTTGCTAGGATAAAGGACTTACTAGTGCAATACAAACCAACCCCTTTTTTGCACAATAAGAACACAGAGATAGCATTATCTCACCTAACAACAAGATTGCAGCAACGGTATGAGACCGGTAAGCTGTGGAAGAAGAGGCCGAAGGTTTAGAGACCTTAAAGGGTATAATAAGTAAGGATGTTAACCAAATTAATTAAACGGACATTACACCTCTAGTGGACGACTTAGAGATGGTAGGAATATTTAAGGATAAAGATAAAGAGGAGGGAGATGGTGTTACGGACAGCTTAAGTATAATATTACGGCTACTTAGAGAAGAGTTGACGGAAGCTAGTTGGTTAATATAGGCACAGTCCAGGATGGATCTGGTAGAACTATGTAACAAGGAATAGTAACTGAGGTTATATATTGTGATCTGTATAATCTGTGTGATCTGTATAATCTATAGAGCAGAGTAGATAAAGTACATATACTTTACAGAGCGAAGAGGTTTCTTAGGCGTACGGTTGTGTATTTAAAGGACTATAGTTTCTACCTAGATAGTTCTCTCTTTGTAGTGAATCTTAGAATATAATTGGAGTTAATCTGTTAGGCAACTACTCCACCAGTTGTTATTACGTTGTTGATTTGTTCTTACCTATATACCCAGCCCAATAATAGGACCCACCGTAGTTCTTACTACTAGGTTCCGTTACACAGATCCTTAGTGGGTATCTTACGCTTTAAAGCTGCTTTCTAACTTTCCTTAATTATTGGCTTAAGATATAAGGGGTTTTGCAGGCCTATACCAGCCTCTTTATTAGGTTGTTTATTATTACACCTTATTTAAACTATTTAACAGGCTTTTAAGAGTGTTGCTAGATCTAAATATACCATTATAAGCACGGTTTTTAATTATTTCTAGAAAGAGCATAATAGAGAAGGGCGATTTTATTATCTAGAGGGCACCCACTTATAGCAAAGACTAAGAAGTTTAATGGTACTTAGGCTAACACTAACGCCTTAAATCTACAGTAGTGCTTTTAGCTTTTTTTTCAGTTAATTTTATAAGCGGGGATTTAGAGTAAATTCTAGAACAGTTATTATAGAGGATATAAAGATTAACATTAATAATTAGATAAAATGGTTAGTAAAAAAAGGAGAAGATAAAGTGTTCTAATAGATAAATAATAAGTAAAAAGTAAACCAACTACTTATAGAAATAAGGACGCAATAGAACGTATAAATAAGAGTATAAGTCTATATACCTCTAAGTATTAGCCGCTTAGTGTTTTAAATATAAGTCCTCCCTTAATGCAAGGCAGATTAATAGAAGTTATTATACCACCTATATAAGGCGGAGCGCTTATAAAAGGCTTAGCTAGAATGCTAATTAAACTACCCTATAATATACTAATAGCTCCTTTGCTATAGATGAGGAGTAAATATGTAAGATTAACTAGCTAAGATAAGTCTATTGCTTAAGCAGTATCCTACTCTATAAAGGGTAGGCGTTAGGAGTAAATTATATAATACTATTCCTACTAGGTAAGGCATTATTAGGGGTTTATTATTGGCTTCTAGTTCTAGTTTATAACTTTATATAAACGCCTCTAAACCATATACTATTGGGGCTGTTTAAAAGCTAAGTTGCCTGTTTACCTTGTCTTAACCTTAGGCTAGGCTTATTAGCTAAGGTAATAAAAAGTTGCATTAAGGTGCATAATAGGGCTCTGGTAAAGCCACGCAACTAGGTGGGCATTACTATACAAAGTAACGCTTAACTAGCTACCTTTATATCCCTAAGATAGTAAATTAGGTCAACTTTTAAGGCATAGTTAAAGCGGAGCCTACCGTCACTCCCCTATTAGCTAAGCAGTAGAGAGGAGCAGGATATAAAAGGTCTTTATATCCTTTAACCAGACCTATATTAAGTATAGTATCCTTTAAGGAAATCCCTCCCTACTTTTTTATAAAGATACTTAAACTATTAGCTGCCTTATCTCCTTAATAATAAGCGACTTAGATGCCATAATAAAGGATACCACATTGTATTAGATTAAGGTGCGCTCTAAATATTAAATCCTTTATAGGATACCGCTAACAGAGCTAGGATATACCAATTACTTCTAATCCTAAGGGCCGTTGGTACAGTAGGGTAAGTATATAATAGTTGCTTCCCTATAGTTTTATCCGTTCGCTAGCTTACTAACATAAGTAGGGTATCTAGTTGGCGCCAGGATATAAGAGTAATTTAGAGAATAACAAGGCCAATATAGGGGGGCTATAAGGAAATGCTTACCCCGCACTAATAAGACGTTTTAATATAGTCCACCTAGTAACTCCTTCTAATAAAGCTTATTAACCCCTAGCTTACTCTATTAGGAGCGATAGAGAAACTAGGTAGCTTAGTTAATTAACTCAGCTATAGGCTTAGCTAACTCAATAGGAAAATTAGTAGCCTTAAAAAAAGCGACCGCTACATTATGGGTTATTTAGGGAAGGTTAATAATTGGATTAATAGCATAAGAAGTAACGGGAAGGAATAAGAGATACCATTAGGCGGTTTTAAAACAAAATCTACACTCTTAAGAGAGGCAGTAATAAAACTTTAGATTATAGAGATAAACGGGTTATAGAGGCTAGAAATAAGATCATAGCACCTAAAAGGAAAGGGGCACGCTTAGTCTAAGGATAGAGAGGTCTACAGAATTAAGAAGGAAATTTATTGGCTTAAGTAGTACGCTCTTTAGTTATTATATCATTTACTTATTAAAGGAAATTTATATATTAGATTTAAGCTAGAACTAGCCCTGCCCTTTAGAGCGAGTGTTTGCCGTATTTATATACTTAATTAGCAATAAGTTAGTAGATCTAACTAAGCTTGGTATCTAAAGCAAGTAAAACCACATTCCCCTATTATATGTTTAAGTCTAGTTGCTCTCTACTGGTATCTTCTTTACTAATTAAGGATAGAATTTATCCTTAAAATAGAAGTTAGTTTATAAAATAATAGAAGAAAAGGGGGCATGCGGATATAATAAGAGATATTATATTATGGCAACTGTTTAATTTACTAATACGGCAAACACACCGGCTATTTTAACCCGCGGAGTTCTACTATTACCTATTATATTCTATATAAATTTATTAATAACGGGAGAGCGTATAGGGGAAAGTTTTGTTTACGGTAGATGCCTAGGCGATTTAGGCGAAGCGGATTAATAGAAACATTTAAATAGCTTTACTAATAATCCAGAACCCGCAATAAATAGCCAAGCTAAGAATAGATGCAAATTTTAAGCTCTACGCTAGTGTCCTCTTTAGCCTCACTATATTTAAGCCTTATACGTATATACAAATCTAAATTAATAAGAGGCAAATATTATAAAAATCCTAAAACTAGAAATAAAAGAAATATATAAGACCAGATCTAAAAATATTAAAGAAGTTCCCATATAACAACTCCTATAAACTTTACAACAACTTAAAGCCCCTTTATATATACTTAAAGAAGTTTCTATATAAATAGCCCTATAAGCGTAGCTATAAGCCTAAGCCCCCTTATATAACCTAACCACCCCTCCCTACTATACCAGAATAGATAAATAACCGCTATATATAATAAGCAGAGAAATAATTTAAACAAAAAGAAAACACTATAGAATAAGTCGTATCCCTGCTAAAACTTATAATAGTTTACTAGGAAAATATTTAAAAGACAGAAAAAGCCAAAAAGATAGACATAGCAAGGTAGCCCTATAAGTGCCAGTGGGGGTATAAAGGAGGTAATGAATATTATGGCAACCAGACATTTAAAAAGAGATTAAAAGAATAATACAATTTCTGCAAGGAGTTATACAAGAACTACGTTATAATTAAATATTGCGACAGCGCTAGCTGTAAGGGAAGATGTCTCTTCTATAGAAGCTAGGATAAGGAGATAGTGGAAGTGGTTATAAATAAAGCCCCTATTTAACCCGTTATACTAAAGAGAAAGACATCTTCTATACCCGCAAGACCGACCCCTTCCAGGTTAACTTATATAGAGGACTCTCCACTTAGGAGGCTGGTCCTTAACCCTTACGCATATAATAGCTCCTAATCCTAGCAGGCCTCCCCATACCCTAAAGAAGTTATAATTAATATAGAAGAAGAAGCAGAAGCTAATCCCCCTAGGGAGGAAATAAGCACTTTCGCCCTAGTAGCCTAGATAGTCTTATAGGAAGAGCCCCTATATACCAAACTAAATATAAAAAAGGAAGAATAGGCTAGTTACAATTCTAGAGTAACTAGAGGTTTTAAACCCTCCGCCCTATTAAAGTCTCTATTAAATATATAAAAGAATAAGGAAAAAACCCGCCTTAGAAGGGAGGTAGTCCTTAAGATATTTACGGAACGCCTTATAAACAACTTCTAGAATATAGAAAGGCTGACCTAACTATCCCTAGGGGGGATAATACGGGGGGTCTTCGCGATAGTCTTAGACGTAGTAAACCAGGTAGCCCCCACCAAAGGGGCAGGCCAGACTACTAAAAAAAGAGTAAAATTAAAGGGGGCATGGGCCTATAGGAAGCAACTAAGGAGAGAGAAATATAGTTCTAATAGCGCTAGCTAGCGTAGAACCAATAATAAGGCAAGACCCCCTAAGACATAGGACTAACTCCTAAGAATAAAAAGATTAGTATTTAAAAGAAGGAGAACAAATAGGCGGAGGGCATGGCACCTAAGTTAGACCCCTATAGACCCAGGTCCTAAAGAAGGACTTTAAACCGCAGAACTAAAAGAAGGAGAGAAAAGTAGCTAGGGGAGTTATAACAAAAGAAGTAACGAGGTATAACTTAAGAGTCTTATTAAGGTTTAGTAAATAAAAACTAGATAAGGTAGTTACGGAATACGCCATTAGGGCTTACCTACTACTAAAGAAAATAAAGGGGTTATTAGAGCTAACCAAACCAGAAACGCTATTACTCTACTAGTTAAAATAAAATAAGATATTATAAACCTCGTAACTAAATAGGAGTTAATTAAATAAGCCACGAGCGTAAATAGGGTAGAATCTAGTAAGAAGTAGAATAAGTTTATCTTTTAAGGAGTAATAAGGTTAAGGTTAGTTAAAGGAAATTAGGCGGCGTTAAATAAGGCGGATATTAGGTTTAAGATAACTAAGAACTAAGAGACTACAGATCTAAAGAAGATTTTAGTAATTTAGCTAATAGGATACGCGGAGAAGTATAACATTATTATCTTTATAAGAGAAGATAATAAGATTAAAAGGTTTACTACGCTATTTAGGGACAGGGTTAAAGCGGTAAAAATAACTAATAAACTAGGGCCAAGGTTCTGTAGGAACTATAAAATGCACTATATAGACCTATATAAAAAAGAAAATAAGTATAAAAACTACGGTAAGGTAGAATACGGGAAGTATAAGGAAAAGACTAGGTATACGGTATACTACTAAAACTACAAGAGTTTAGACCTAAGGTACTTACTAAGACTAAAAAGAGTAGGAAACTAGTGGTTGTACCTAAATAAATAGATTATTTAGGCCAAGAAGAAATACACTAGAGTAGACCTTAAGGCAAAGGCTAAGAAAGATAAAGAAAAGAAAGTAGAAAAAATGGACCCTAAGGGAACTAAGTTAAGCAAAGGAAAAGGGCTGACTAAATAGAGCTAGACATATTTAGTAATAATACAGCCAAGTTAAGATAAACATAAGTAGCGTTTTTAGCACAGAAGGTAGACAGAAAAGTAGATGTAATATTAGTTTAAGAACTAGCGGTCCTCTATAACTAAAATAAGACCACCATCTCTCCAGACGGATATAATATATTTAGCCCGTTAGAAGATTAGAAGAATAAAAGACCAAAAACGTTAACCTTTATAAGGGCGGGCCTAAGGGTAAAGGCCTTACAGAGATTTATAAGAGACGTTATAGGCGTAGAGGTAGAAGGCATAAAGGTATATAATATATATATATACCCAGAGGAAAAAAACAAGGGATAGACTACTTAGGTAGTAAGGAGCATTCCAATAGGGGGGAGAGATATACTAGTTATAGAAGACTTTAATAGATCCTTTATATAGAATAGAGGAAAAGCCTAGAGATTAATTAAGCTTAATAAGTAGGCGTTAGAGCTTAACGTAATAAACAATGTTAAAATCCCAATAAGAGAAAACGCAACTCTAGACTTTGTCTTTAGCAGCGTTCTAGAGGCAACTAGAGGCCTTAATAAGATATAGTCCAGCTCAGACCACGGAGTTATATAGGCGCAGACGGCGCTCCTTAGTAGAAAGTTATTTAGGATAAAAATAAAAGTAAATATTAAGAAGTACAAAGAACAGTAAACCTAAGAGGGAGAATCTCTAGTAAAGTGGACGGAGAACCTTACAAAGGTCATTAGGACTAACTTAGAAGAAAAGAAAACAGCAGTTAAAGAGATCCTATAGTAAAACAAGGACCTTATAAAAGTAGTTAGGAAAGTATAAGAAAAGGACCCTATAGCGGACCTAAGGGGAAAAGCTAAAGAAAGGAGAATCCTAAAAAACAAGGTTAAAAGGGCGAGAGCTGCCTTTTAGACTAAGGCGGTATAGAATACAAAGTCCAATTAAGACGTATATAAACTCGCGAAGTAAAGGAACTAAACCTAGACTAGGGCACTAAAATAGCTAGTAGGTTACAAGGAGGAGCTAAAAAAGGTATAGGTTACTATAATTACAGAGACTCTAATAAAACTAGAAGGCTTAGCGGGCCCTAACATAAAGATAAACAACTAGACCAAGTCTAAAAAAATAAAGTCCCTAGCTAAGTGGAATAACTTAAGTATAAAGAAAGTATTAGACGCGTTTTTAAAGGCAAAGAATAGAGCGCTAGAAAGAGATAAGATTATAACAGACCTATTTAAGGAGCTGGACCTAAATATATATAGGGTGGCCCACCTCATTAATAAGGACTTAAGGGAGGGAAGGGCGTCCCTAAAAAAAACCAAACTTATTTTAATACCTAAGTAGGGTAGGAACATAAGCATAGTAAAAGGCTAGAGGCTAATTACACTTCTTCTAATAAAGGGCCCTAGCTAGGTAGCTGGGAGAAACCGGACTTATAAAAGGTTAGTTTAGCAAAAACTAAGTAAAAGGGATCCCTAGGAGGTCCACAACAGATATAGCCTTAAGGATGCTAGCCGACCGAAAGATAAGGCAGGAAGGCGTAAATAGGTATAAGGCTTAAAAGACGCTAGTCTATATAGACGTTAAAGGAGCCTTTAACGCGGCAAAAAAAGACTTTATATATAAGATCCTTAAAAATAAAGGGGTCCCTAATAACATAGTCTAACTAATAATAGACTTTATAAGCGATAGAACCGTCTACCTTAAAAGAGGCTAGGTAAAAGGGAATAGCATATACCTAGATAACGGCTTCCCCTAGAGGTCACCAATGTCCCTAGTTCTATTTAGCCTTTTACTAAGCCCAGTAATCTTAAGATAAAGGTTAAGATACTTATATATAGATAACGTAGCCCTAGTAGCGACTGGAGCCTCGCCTAAAGAGTCCCTAAAGAACGCGGAAACTAAGGCTAACGCGCTTATAACCAAAATTAAACGGCTAGGCCTAAAGGTTAAACTATTAAAAACGGAGGTAATAGTATACTATAGGATAAGGACAGAAAGCCCTATAGGAGGAGAGATGGTTATAGTAGGCTACACAGTAAAGATAAGCTAGGAGGTTAAGTGCCTAGGGGTTATACTAAATAATAAGCTAAGCTTTAAGGCTTATGTGGCGAGGAGGACGGTAGTAGGGTAGGGCGTAGCTAGACTTATTAGGAACCTCTTAACTAAGATAGAACTAAGGATGGAAGCCATAGTGAAGATTATTAACACAGTACTCGTACCCTCCCTAGTATACGGGTCTAAGATATAGTAGAAAGGAAGCCTAGATAATAAAGAAGAGATAAAGGCCTAGAGATAAGCAGCCCTAGTAAAGGAGCTAGAGGGGCCACTTAAAGCGTATAAACGCTTCGCCCTTAGCGCTGACAAGAGCGTTTTACTAAAAGTACTAGACTAGGAGACGGGAATCCTAAAGATGGAGGATATCTTTAAAAACGTAAGAGATAGAGCCTCTCTAAGGCTAAATAAGGTCGCTATAGATTACCTAACTATATAGAGAAAGGCAAAGGCCTCTAAAATATATAAGCTAAGAAACTATGTAACAAAGGCAGTAATATAACTAGTCTAGTTTGCTTATTAGTTAGTTAGTTAGAAATACTTTAAAATCGCAACCGGTTTGGAGCTTTAATTAGCTTCCAGCTGGTTGGTTTTAAAGCTCTATAATTAACCGGTTAGCTAAACCAGTAGAGTTAGTATAGGCCTTTAGTGGTAATAATTTAGGTAAGAGCGTACGCCATATAGGGGAACCGAAGCCACTAAATAGTCAAGATCTACCACCTTATTTCCGGATACTATTTTAAAAGTTAAGCTTAGTGTTATACATTGCCTATTTCTACGCGTTATCTCCATCTTACGTCGCCTTACTTATTAATTTATCAGGTTATAGAGCTAAAGCTCTATATACTACTTATCTTCTATATAAGTAGTTAAAAAGATTTTAAGGAACTTTAACCGTACGGTCAAAGTTATTTAATTAGTTAGATTCGTTACTAAGAGGTTTCTCCCATAAGCCTTATTACGTAATATCGTTGCGGGCTTATTTACTAATATTACTACCTTATCCTTATTGCCCTTATTTCTCCCTATTGCTAATTCGATGGAGGCCTTTATTACTTTAACCAGTTAATTATTAAAGCAAACGAGTGCTTAAAATCTTAGTACGGGCGCCCGAATCCGAAGGCCTTTAAGTAAGGCGTCAATCCTAACGTTAATAATTTATATAAAAAAGAGGCTACTGCCAAAGCTGCCGCCAAAGCTACTGCTAAAAAGGATTCCAATACATAGGGCAATATATATTAGGAAGCTAGTAAAGGAGATACGCAAGAAGGAGGTACGTAAGAAGGAGGTATATAGAAAGGGCAAGGTAATAAGGGCGATAAGAGCAATAAGGGCAATAAGGGCTAGGAGGAAGATAAGGGCGATAAGGAAGATACTATTAAATATATCGTTGTCAACAATTAATCGCAACTCAATACTATGCCAAGCCTTACAATATATTAAATATCATCTAGTTAAACTGGTTAAACTAGTTCACAAACCGGTTCAGAGCTTTAAATACGTCATTAGTTAGTTATAGAGGTTAAATTTATAACTAACTAGACTAGTTATATTACTAAATAGGGGACCTAGAGACCCTATAGGCTAGAAAAGCCAAGTATACCTTAGCCTAGGTTAGGAGGATAGGGGAGGACCTTCTTAAAAAGAGCTACCTTAGATAACCCCCGGGGTTAAGATGGATATTTATCTCCGTTAAGGACCAAATAGTACACTACTAGGTTAAAGACTAGCTGTTAGTAATAATAGCTAAAGGGACAGTCCGCTTAGGACCCTATAATACCCCCATAGACATAGGCCTAAGGGCGATATATAAGGCTTATATAGTTAAAGGAGAAGTAAAGCATAGCATAGTCCGGTTGTATATAGATAGTAAGGAGTTAGGGAAAGAGCTAAGTAGGGCTAAACCGCCAAGGACGTTATATAAGGACACTATAAAGCTAAGAGGCCTAAGCCCTAAGATACACAAGTTCTTTTTATTAAATAGATACCCTAAGTACATTAGTATAAAAAGGGAAGAACTATCTACAGAAAAAGAAACAATAATCCTCTAAGGAGGGTCTAATACATAGCTAGAGAGCCTATACATTGAAAGAAAAAAGAAGAGGTTAGGAATAAAATAAAAGAACAGCAAACCCCTCCTAGACTATAGAGAAATGCAAAAAGTAGAAGGAGGAAGGATCCCTAAACTAAAAGGTAAAAGAAACCTAGTTAGATATATACTAGCAAAAAGAACAGGGATAGGTAAATTAAACACGTATAAAGAACGGCAAGGGAAGAAAGAAGTAAAGTATATATACAGTAAACCTAGAGAGAGAGATTACTACCTAGACTATAAAAAGTTTAATAGTAAAAGCCTAGTAGGACTTATACCAAAAGGCTTAAAAGGGCCCCTAGGGCTATGGCTAGCCAGAGAAGGCGTAAAGGATCTTATAAATTGGCTTATAAAAATAGGGTACTATAGTAGGTGGGACAAAGGCTTAACTTTAGGCTATAAAGTAGGAGCAGCTAAAGAAGAGAGAGAGGCAAGAGTAACTACCGTAGGGGTAGTTATACTCCCATATTATATAAACAGACTGTAAATTCTATAGGGGAAAAAGGCATTTTAGGCCAAGACTTATAGCTAAATAAGCCACTAGATAGTCTTAAAATGTTACTTACTTACTTACTTATTACTTTTAAAGTAGTAAATAAACTTATCTAAGGAAAAGCATAGATCGTTACAAATGCTTTATAGCTCGCTATAAGTTAAGCGGGCAGAGACTCTAGTAGGAATAATAAAATTTTGTTTTATTTCGCGATAGGCTAAACAAAGAGAGGCTAAAGTTTTAACCATTTTACCAACTTTTATTAAAACTCTTCTTTATATTTATATCCTATACTTATAGATTTAGGACTATAAAGTTAAGGCCACCATATTTAATCGTCGTCTATATAGCCTTGTTGCTTAACATCTCTTTATTACTATCTGCCCCTATTTCTTAATCTTTAGTACTAAAATAATTTTCTCCGCTATATAATGTCTCTACGTCCCATTCTTAATCCTTATTACTAGAGTTACTCTTCTAACCAGTTAACGCCTCTATATTACTATTGGGAATAAAGGCAAGTAGTCACCATATAAGGCATATTGCCGTCACATATAGCATATTGCCGTCACGTGTGGCAAGTTGCCGTCACGTGTCACCGCGGCACTAGTGTGGCGAGGAGCCTTAAGCTCCTTACCCTCCCTAAAAGATATATAGAATAACAATTATTATACTATCTACGAACCGTAGCTACGTGATATTACCTTATGTAACCAACACTAATTAGTGGTTAACTTTACTGTTATACTATAGAATAGCTAGGTATTCCACCAAGAAGAGATAAGCCACTGTACCAGTGCTACTCGTGCTAGAGGAAGCTGTCTTTTAAGGTCAGAACTAGTCCTAAACCTTAAATAGAACTCTTCTACAAATCTAAGGATTTAAAGGCCAGAACTGGTCCTAAGCCTTTCCCAGATTATAGATTCTTGCGTCCGTTATACAAAATAACACGCTTTATAAGTCTTTATAATTTAAGGCCAGAACTAGTCCTAAGCCCTATAATCGCAAATATACGTCATAAACGCGTACCAAATAACAAGTATATATTACGAACGCGTACCAAACGATAATCCCTACGCCAATAACACTTCCCTCCCTCCAAAAATATGGCTACGCCTACTTCAAACGACTGGGAAGACTCCTTACCACTAGGGGTAGCTTTATACGCGAAACTTATTAATAAAAATTGGGATGAATTTACCTTTAATATAATAACTTGTACCACAAAACAAGTTAATGGCTTTCTCCTATACTATATTGTATTCTACTAAAGTAGACACTACGCTGATTTACAGCTATAGGAATATTTTAGGGAGGATTTTATAGGATGGACCGCTAACACCTAGGCACTTAGCAATGTTAATATTGTTTAGGATTTTTAAGACTTCCTCTATAGGAATGGGGTATATGTTACTAAAAACAGTAACCCAATTGCTAGCAATATTTAGGCCGTTATTACTGGTATAGAAGAACCAGTATAGACGGAAGCTGAGATTATATATTAACTATAGAAACCTAGAACCAACCCATATTCTTTAGAAGGTAACTTTAATTTGGAACAAAACCCCTAGAACGCTACTCTTTTACCTAAAGGTGCTCCCCTACCTAGAGGTACTCCTCCTCTACTTCTGCCGCCTCTAGCTCCTCTACTCCAGCTAACCAGTGACCCTTTACTATGAGAAGTTACGAATCTAATAAAGGTATATTTAGATAAAGAGAAGAAGTGAATCTTCAAACCGGAAAAGTAACAGTCCGACGTCCAAGCGGGCTTAGACCGCCCAGGCCACGCGCGCTTAGGCCAAATCTCAACGTTGCCACCAAAGATAAGCCCCTTTCTCGGAAAA
>Ga0307507_10005825_pt1 | contig 19730 bp, 32 predicted proteins | sample 7_EM_MG_FD_207223 | JGI IMG/M metagenome (GOLD analysis project Ga0307507, IMG submission 207223) | Populus trichocarpa ectomycorrhiza microbial communities from riparian zone in the Pacific Northwest, United States - 7_EM | ecosystem: Host-associated > Plants > Roots > Unclassified | place...
GTAGTTTTAGCGTTGTAATTTCCTTATATTTTTGATTCCGTAGGGAACGATGGGCAGACGGTTTTGGCCTAAAGTACTTTCAGCAGACGTGGTGGACGGGAGAGAAATGGTTTCCTTTGTTGTTTGTTTTGATTTATAGGTTTTGTTCTTTCCATAGCTAGCGCTGCACGAAGCTTCTTGTACCTAAAAACAATGAACGCATGATAAAAAAAAAAGAAAAAAAAAAACGCAGGAGATTTGGGGCACGAACCATCTCCCATACACACCCGGCGATTGAAATCTCAACACCATGAGAATTTATCGTCAACACTCTCCGTGAGCTGCACCCTCCCCCTCCCGCCTTACTTCCCTTATCATGTCCTTAGGCGCTGGCGTCCTTGTTTCTAGGGGTCGTTTGGCTTTATCACCCCCTCTTTCCGCTCGCGCTTCGTTGCCTCGCTTAGCGTTCGCACGGTCGGCAACACCCTCTCGCCCATGTTACAGACGGCTGGGACTACAGTTCGCAGTAGGAGAAAACTCTTCAACAGGCTGCGGTCGATTTCTCCATTCTCTTCACCTCCGTTAGAGGCTGCCTAGTCAGACACGCACATGGTTACCGATAGTTTTTACGGTTATTGGGTCTACCCCTCCTCTCCCCCTTCAGGTCTCGTCCCGTTGCTCGGTTACAGCTACAATCCACTCACTTGGCTGGCACCCTACTGCCCCTGCGCCTCACCTTGCGACTTCTCCACGGTCGCGCCCCTCGGTTACGCTCAGTCGTCGTATTGCACTGCCTCGGTGGCGGATGTCAACGCCTTGGGTTCATGAGTCATGCTTGCAACGCCGCAGGGTTTTAGTGGCTCCCGCGCCCCCATTGTTCTTCTTTTATTGTCGGTTACTTTGGGTTTCATAATGGTTATAACAATTTATTTCTATTTTGTTGTAGTTGGTGTCTTCGGCAAGGGTTTTCCTGTTGCTTCCTCCCCGTGTATTGATTTGATTTTCTTGTTCCGCCGCTTCAGTCGGGATTTGATTTCCTATTTTGCGCGGCTGGTGTGCGGTTGGTCTCGTACTAGAGAGACTTGGGTTGATGGCTTTTTCCCTGGCGCCGGGTGGATAAGTGGGGATGGGGTTTTTTCTTTACCATAGCTAGCGCTGCACGTAGTCTTTGTTCCCAGTAGTTGTTTAATACAAAGCACATGATAAAAAAAGAAAAAAAAGAAAAAAAGAAAAAAAAAAGGCATGAGATTCGGCAGCCCATCCCCGATGCACCCAGAAACACCCAACTTGTCCCTATTGCGCACTACACCATACTCGCTCAGTGCACCGCTGTCAGAACCCCACCTGCCCCAAAGGAGGAGACAGCAAAGCCGTTTCAGGCTGCTGCCCCTCCTCCCCTCCCCACTGCCCGAACTGCGGCGACGACCACGATGCATTCTCCAGGGAGTGTAAGGCTAGACCAGTCCCCCCACCTCAACCTGAGGCCCCCCCACCTTCCGATGAAGAACTATCCGACGCCTCCTCAGACAGTGAAGAAGCCATGGATGTGGGCGAGGATGGCCGCCCAGCACCCACTACTCCCGAGGCCCCGTCAGCCCCGCCCATCGACCTTTCCACCTCCAGACCCCTCCAGCAATCTCGAGACGCCCCCGGCCCCCCCAGCGGGGCCCAGCCAGTACCCACTGGCAGGGGCCTGCCACCAGTAACTCACTCTAAACCAGCCGGCTCCGCCCGGATATGATTAACAACCCACGCTCCATCACACGCCAAGGACTGGCTCCGGCGAATAACCTAACCCTCATTCAGCACAACAGCCTGGGTAGCTGGGATGTGTTTCTTTCTTTGTTTTCCTCCCTAGTGGATGGCCCCCCCCCCGACATCGTCCTCCTCCAAGACCCCCCCTCCTCGAAGGGTTTTCCCCCTAGCTTTTCAGGATTTAAATCCGTTGCCCCCCCAGTTGGAAGGCCCAGAGTGGCCTGCTACGTGTCCCAAGACTTCCTGCGCAGGTTCGCAGTGCTACCCTCCTTTCCCCACGAGAAGGACGACTTTATGTTGTTAGATGTCTCCACTCCCCAAGGCTGCTTCGGCACAGAATTCCCCCGCTTCACAATAGGCAATGCATACGCCAGACCCCTCTCTCCACTCCCTCACTCAGTTTCCCCCGTGCACGCTCTCTTAAACTTAAACCATCCCTACCTAGTGGCAGGTGACTTTAATATCCACAACGCGGCCACTGACCCCACCAGGATCCTGTCGTCAAAAGAGGAAAAAGAGTCCGCCCACTACTTCGACCGAGCCTCGGACCTAGGCTTCACCCTCCTCAACACGCCCGGAATTCACACCTGATTCCCCTTCTCAGGCACTTACAGGGCCAGTGCCATCGACCTGGCCTTCGCCAATCCTCATATGTTCGCCGCATTCCGCTCCTGGGACGCGTCATCTCCCCCCTCGACAGGCTCAGACCATGCCCCCATTAAGATCACCCTACGACCCCCCGCCCCCCACAATGACAAACCCAGGCCACGCTGGCAGGAGGCTGACTGGCCCAGCTTGACGAACAGACTAAAAAACTGGCTCATCCCTCCCCCCCCCTCCCCCCCCTCCCCAAGGCAACTGGACCAATGGTTCTCCTCGGCCCTCTCCACTCTCACAACGGCAATCGAAGCCACCGCACCCCGGTCACGCACGTCCCCAAAATCGAAAAGCTGGTGGACCCCTCTTCTTACCACTCTCCGGAAGGAGTTCACGAAAGCCACCAGGAAAGCAAAAAAAACCCAGACCCCCGACTCCTACAGCATAGCAACACAGTCGAAGCTCGGCTACTTCAAAGCCATCAAAAGAGCAAAGGCCTCCTATTGGGCTGATTTCCTGGCAAAGACCTCTCCGAATAACATATGGACGGCCAAACCACTGGTCGCCCCAAGAAAGACCCCCTGGTTCCCCGCCCGTCCCAACGCTTCGAATCCAGTGGCTATCAACAATGCACTCCTGGACCACTTCTTCCCCCCTAAGGACCCCCCACCCAGCAGAGGCCGCCTGAAGAGGAACCCCTCTGTCACCCCACTCACTGTGGAAGAGATCAGACTCGGCCTCTCCACGTCCTCCCCCTCCTCGGCCCCGGGCCCAGATGGCATCCCCTACTCCCTATGGAAGAGGGTGAACCTCATCAACCCGGCAATCCTACTCGAACTCCGCATCCCCCTGGTAACCTTTGGATACCACCCTCCCTCACTTAACACCGCCTATGGGGTGGTCCTGGACAAGCCCGGCAAGGCCTCCTACCACTCACCCGCCTCCTTCCGCATCATTGTTCTCCTTATTACCATCTCAAAGATCCTCGAACGGGTAATGACGGTCTGACTGTCCGCCATCGCTCGGTCGAAGGGCCTCCTCCACCCAAACCAATGCGGCTCCTTACCAGGACTCAGCTCCTCTGACGCCTGCCTCACCCTCATGCACGAAGTAAAGACTCTCCAGAGGCCCAGACTGGAAGTCTCCTCCCTATTCCTAGACATCAAAGCCGGCTTCTACAATGTCAACGCCTCCACCCTTAGAGCCAGGCTCTTAGCCTCCCATGTCCCCTCCTACATGGTCGACTGGGTATCCTCCTTCCTCTCAGAGAGAACCTGCACCCTGATGTTCCAGGGCTCCCCCAACATCTCCTCCCCGGTTTCGGTGGGCAGGCCTCAGGGTTCCCCCATCTCCCCCTTCTCTTCCTACTCTACATAGCCCACTTGCACATGTCCGTGCCCAGAGGCCTCATGATCTCCTACGTTGACGACTTCTCGATCACGGTGGCCTCCACCTCCTACAGAGGCAACATACGCCGCCTACAAAACCTATTCTCCACCATAGCAGCAAAGGGCCGGGACATTGGCGTGTCCTTCTCGGTCCCCAAGACTTAAATCATCCACTGGAGGACCCCCAGCCAGAGGCCACCTCCCTCGCATGCCCCAATCGAATTGGAAAACCACCTCTTCTGGCCCTCCCCAGTAGTCAGATTGCTAGGATATTGGTTCACCCCCACCCTCAACACGACCCACCACTATAGGCATAGGCTCTCCCTAACCCAGGCCATTTTGTCCTTCGTCAAACGCCTCCCCTCCCCAGGGGCCAGCGTCAGACCTTTCCTCTGCCACCGCATCACCAGCGGCCTCCTCCTCCCCATACTCACCTACGGGGCAGACCTCCTCACCCCTAACTACGCTGCGCTCAGAGGCATCAATGCCTTCTGTCACAGGGTCCAGAGATGGACCACAAACAACTTCTTCTCCACCCCCACCTCCATCCTGTCCCGTGAGGCTTGCCTCCCCCCCATTGTCTCCTACTGCAGATACAGGAGACGCCTCGCCGCTCTCAGAGTTGCCTGCGCCCCCCCGGGCGCCAACCCGGCCTCAGCCAGACTCCCACAGTCCTTCCCCTCCCTCTCCTCCTTTAGGGCCCAAGACTCTTCCAGGCACCTGACAGTAGGCCTGTCCTCCGTCTATCTCCCCCTCAGGTGGCGCACAAATGTCCTCTCTCCACCGATAAGGAAACACCTCCCTGTAGACGCCCTAGCACATCTCACCTTCCCCCTACAACAAGGACTTACACGCCTTCCTCTTTCACTACACGCCCCCCCCCCACCTGGAAGGAACATTCCCCGGCCAGATCTCATCAGAAAAACCTACCAGGCCCTCCGGTCCCGCGCTAGGAACCTGGTTATCCAAGACTGGGCCCCCGATGACCCCGCGCTCCCGTACTACAAATATCCTCCCTCCCTCTCCCCACACCCCTTTATGGGGCTGGGGAAGTTTGTTGTGGGGAGAATCCACCAAATGGTAGCCGCGAAAAGCTACCTGGCCGCCCACCCCTCGTGGTTTGATGCGAACCCTGACCCAACCTCACCCTGATGCGGGACCGGATCAGAGTCTTTCCACCACGCCATCCTCACCTGCCCTGCCCCCACACGGGGCCGAGATCTCCTGCTGAAAGAGGTCTCCACCCTGGCGCACAACCCAACAATATGGTCCGACCCCCTCCTCGTACGAGCACTAGGTGAGTACATCCCAGACACGAAAACCGGCTTTCCTCCAGACATGCTTCCCCATCAGTATTTTTCTTCCTTTCCTTCCCCGAACCAAGATTGAAAACACATCGTTCCACGTGGGGGCTTTTGTTTAAGTTTCCTACGTTATAGTTGACTAGATGTTCGATTTTCCTTCATATATATTTCCTTGCAAAAAACACGTAAATGAGAAGTAGTTTAGTGTTGTAATCTCCTTATATTTTGTTTCAATAAAGGAACGACGGGCAAATGGTTTCGGCCCAAGTACTTTCAGTAAGCGCGGTGGACTGGGAAGATGGTTTCTTTTGTTGAAGTGTTTTGATTTATAGGTTTTGTTCTTTCCATAGCTAGCGCTGCACTAAGCTTCTTGTACCTAAAAACAATGAACGCATGATAAAAAAAAGAAAAGAAAAAGAAAAAAAGCATGAGATTTGGGGCACGAACCATCTCCTCTGCATTCCCGGCGATTCAAATCTCAACACGATGAGAATTCATCGTCAACATCCACCACCACCGCACTCTCAGTGAGCTGCACCCTCCCCCTCCTGCCTCACTTCTCTTATCATGTTCTTGGGCCCTGGCGTCCATGTTTGTAGGGGTCGTTTGGCTCAATCACCCCCCCTTTTCGTTTGCGCTTCCCTGCCTCGCTTAGCGTTCGCACGGTCGGCAACACCCGTTCCCTCATGTTACCGACGGCTGGGACTACAGTTCGCAGTAGGAGAAAAGATTCCAACAGGCCACGGTAGATTTCTCCGTTCTCTTCACCTCCGCTAGAGGCTGCCTAGTCCCACACCAACACAGTTACCGATAGTTTCCACGGTTATTGGGTCTACCCCTCCACTCCCCCTTCAGGTCTCGTCCCGTTGCTCGGTTAAAGCTACAATCCACTCCCTCGGCTGGCAGCCTACTGCCTTCGCCGCCCCAGCGATTGCCACGCTCGCACCCCTCGGTTACGCTCAGTCGTCGGATTCCACTGCCTCGGTGGCAGATGTCAACGCCTTGGGTTCTTGAGTAATGGTTGCAATCTCACAACAGTTTGAGTGGCCATCGCACCCCCTTTGTTCTTCTTTCATTGTCCGTTACTTATGGTTTCACACAGTGGTGTATCAATTATTTTCTTTTGTTAGTAGTTTACGGCAAGGGTTTCCCTGTTGATTCCTCCCCATGTATTTACTTGTATTTTTCTTTTCGACAGGCTAGTCAGAAGGGGATTTCTTATTTTGCATGGCTGGTGTGCGGTTGGTCTCGGACCAGAGAGACTTGGGTTGATGGCTTTTTCCCAGGCGCCAGTTGGTACACGGAGGTTTTTCTTTACCATAGCTAGCGCTGCACGTAGTCTTTGTACCTAGACGATGAATAAAACAAAGCACGTGAAAAAAAAAAAATGAAAAAAAAGAGAAAAAAGGCATGAGAAATGGGCTCTTCACGCAACCATCTAAGTTATTTCCTACACTATACTTTCAAAACAGAAATCTTTATCTTCCAAAAAGTTCGGAGAAGCAAGACACGACTGTCTTATAAGAGCCTAGCGATCAACGTTGCTAGATAGGAGTCAACAGACTTAGCTATCGCAACAGCTATTGGGCCAAGAAGGAGTGATCGTTAGGAAACCATCGGTTACCTGCTGCAAGTATCACCCGGAGGAGAGAGGATTGTAACATGTAGTTACAATAATATAACCGCCTCCTGCGTGGCAAGGGGAGTTGATAGCGTTACGATACTATCTGTATATCAAAGTGCGGTATATAACCAGACTAGGTAACTGAGGCTTAGACCATGGTGTTGTAACAAACTTCCTACTATATCGCAACTACCAAGTAGTTCTTAATAGCTAAGTAGGTTTGGTCATACTGGATTCCTGAAGTGAACTGAACGAGTAATTGTTCAACCAAGTATATTGAAAACTCTCTCGGGGAAGTCTCCTCTCTCTAAGTCCGGAGAATAGCTGGTCTTCAATACACTTGTCAGGTTAACCCCAGCCTTGTAAACAATAACCATACAGACTTCAAAACAGTAGCTTTAAAACGTTATATCAAAAATATCAAGTATCAGAAGCCATCTTGACAAAATAATTAAAACATAATGAGTATCAGACGATACTGCGAAACCAAACATAAAACATCCAGAGTATCAAACTCAATCATAAAAGATACTTAGTCTCAAACCATACTCCGAAACCAAACTTAAAATATGCTTGGTATCCGACTATATTACAAAACCAAACATAAAACATCCTGAGTATCAAACGATACTCTGAAACCAAACCAGTAAGCCTTACCTGTTACATCTCCCCCCATGCTCTCAAGACCATCACGACCGGCGAAGGCTCTCTCCTTTCCATCCTCTCTGCCCTGGTCTCTAGCCTCGTGGCCATCATGACCCAACTTGATAGTGTCAACGGACAACTCGGCGAAATCCGCCAAGAAACCACCGAGCTTAGCTCTAACCTCCACGACCTCTCCTCCATAGTGGCCACAGAAACTGCCAGGCATGAAGACATCCACCCCGTCCAGCCTGCCGGACGTGACCTGTCACATTCTGTGTCAGCCCCGAACTCCGCTGCTCGCCCGATGGCCCCCATGGCCCCACCTCAACCCCTGGCTGCCGGAGATCATCCTGGCCCACCCCCACCGCCCCAGCCGGGCTGCCCCCCTCCTCATCCTCGTGCACAACAACACCCTCCCGCACTGGCTCTAGCCCCACCCCCGCCCTCCGGTGAAACCCTCGACTCCTCCATCCACCCCCCATTCTACGACATGGGTCTCAAGAAGATGTTCGCCAACCCGGAACTTTACGCTAAGGCCTTCCTCCACTCCCTGGAAACAGAGCAATTCCTTCTCGGTCAATACAACCTATTCACTTCTACCCCTGCCATCCTCTACCCGGACGGTCCGCCAAAAACCACGCCCTCATATGCACAAGTGGGTAGCACTGGCTGGGGAAAAAGGAGTAAGAAAGCAAAAACGACCTTGGCCACTGAGGTTGCGAGAGATGGAGGCAATGCTATTAAGCCCCCAACGTCCCTCCCCTTGACCTCAAGATGCTTGTTCGCTGTCAGAAGGGATCCGTCTCTCATGGCCTTGCAGAATAGATGGCCGCTACCTTCCCTGACATTGCTCCTGCCACTATCACAGAGTCCAACTGGTTCCGCCCCAAAGGGTTCATAGCGAAGGTTAACAAGCAAGGGGCCGTTACCATCACAGGTACCAAGTGAAACACTACCGCAGAGTCCTACACTCTGTGTTTCGATACTTTCCCCAGTGGCCACAATCAGTCCTTCCCCGTGGGTATCACCCCTGGCTTACGTTTACCAAGGCGCCAACAGCTATACAGTCTGCAATTGACTCGATCCCAACCCACATCCTTCCCCACAACCACAGCGAACCCTACCCCTTTATCAAAAAGTCCATACACAATGCGAAGGAGGTCACCATTGGAGTTGCCAGGTACCTAATCAAGGACCGAGGTGCTAGGCTCTCCAAGCAGGCCACGTTGGTGGTCGTCTCCTTTAACCCCGACAATGTTTCCCTCCTCCTCTCAGCCTACTTCCTCTTCATAAAACGCCTTAAGGTCGAAACACCAACGCAGGCTAACCACCACACCCAGTGTAGGAACTAGTATTGATTTGGACATCTGTCTGCCCAGTGGACCCAGAAATACCCCACCTGCCTCGACTGTGCGCTTCAGCATACTCTCTCGGCTTACAGATGCTAAAGCCCCACCTGTTCCAAAAGCACCTCACTTGAAGGTTGTGTCCAACTGAGGCCCTCCTTGCCCCCCCCACTGCCCGAACTGCAGTGACGACCACAATGCCTTTTCCAAGGAATGCACGCTTGGACCAGTCCCACCTCTTCGAACCAAAGCCCCCGCACCTTGTAACCAGGAACTTTCACATATCTCCTTGGTGAGTGAAGAAGGCATGGATAAAGAAGACGATGGCTGTCTGGCACCCACTACTCCGAAAGCCCCTCTGGCCTCCGCAATTGATCTTAGAACACTCAGACCCCTCAGCCGCCCCAGGTCCACCCAGGCCCACCTCAGTAGGCCCCAGTCAGCACCCAGTGGCCCGGGCGTGCCTCCTGTAACTGCGTGTAACCCTCAGGTTCGTCCAAGAAATGATAAAAAAGCATTGATACCCTTAGGCATAGGACTGGCTCCAGCGGACTCACCCACCCTCGTTCAGCAGCACAGCAGGAGTAGGTGGGATGTGTTTCTCTGCTTGTTCTGCTCCCGGTCGGATGGGCCCCCCATCGATGTTATTCTTTTACAGGGCCGACCTTCTTCCTGAGGCTTTCTTCCTGGCTTTTCAGCTTTTCAGTCGTTGGCCACCCCAGTTGCCAGGCCCAAGGTGGCCTGCTACCTCCTTCAAAAACTATCACAGTTGTCTTAGATACTGCCAGTTTGCCTACACAACTCCGAGGACTTTATGGCCGTAGAAGTCTACACGCCTAATGGCTCCTTCAGACCCTCCTTCCCGGCTTTAGAATAGGCAACACTTACGCAAGGGCAATCATCCACCCCCACCGCTCGGTTTCCCCAGAACTGTCCCTCCCTGATTGTGATTTCCCCTACCGAGTCCCTGGCGACTTCAACATTGACAACCCAGCAACCGACCCGGTCAGAATCCTGTTCTTTAACGAGAAGACTGAATCGGCCCCTTCCTGTGATCGAGCCTCAGATGTATGCCTTCCCCATCTTAACACCCCCTTTATCTAGACTCGTTTTCTATTCTCTGGCTCTCACAGGCCTAGCATAATAGACCTAGCTTTCGCCAATCCCCGCATGTTCCCAGCCTTCCCCAACTGGGCCGTCTCCTCACTCCCCTCAAAGGGCTCTGATCATGTCCCCATCCTCATCGCCCTCCAACCTCCCTGCTCTTCATGCAATCAGTGCAGGCCGGGCTGGCATGGCGTCGATTGGCCCTTCTCATGGGAACGAAATCAGAACCCACACCTCCCACGCCACCCTCTTCTAACCAACCGAATCTTTGGTTCTCCTTGGCTCTCTCAACTCTCATCTCTAAGATCGAAACATACACCCCACGATCCCACCCCTTCTTAAGATCCAAACCATGGTTCACCCCCCTCCTCACCTCCCTCCGCAAGGAATTCAAAAAGGCCTCACCGGAGGCCAAGAAACTCCTCACACATGACTCTCTACTGATTGCCAAGCAGTCCAAGCTGGGGTACTTTAAAGCCATTCCATGGGCCAATGTAACCTACTGGGCTGACTTCCTCGCCAAAATATCCCCTCAAACTATCTGGACGGCCAAACACTTCGTCACCTCTAGGCAAACTCCTAGATTCCCCTCCCTGCCAGGTGCAACCTACCCTGTCTCCATCAACAAAGGCCTCGTGGATCACTTTTTCCCGGCAAAAGACCCCCTGCCCCCAAGGGGGTGGGGTGCCCATTGCGCGACCCATCAGCTGACCCTCGCACTATAGACCGAATCACACATGCCCTGAGCAAATCCCCCCAATCCTCCGCCCCCGGCCAGCATGGTATCTCATACCCGGTATGGAAAAAAGTCCTGGACATCAACCCCGGAATCCACTTAGACCTCCTCTTCCCGTGGTGGCCTTTGGCTACCATCCTCACTCGCTAAAAAAGGCCAATGGCGTCATTCTAGAAAAATCAGGGAAAGACTCATATGACTCCACAGCGTCCTTTTTACATAATAGTCCTCCTGAAAACCAGATCAAAAATCCAGAAAGGGGTCATGGCAGTCAGGCTATCCACCTTTGCCCCCTCCAAGACCCTGCACTACCCCAACCAATGTGGCCCCCTCCCAGGTCTCACCTTATTCCATGGCTGCTTCTCACTCGCCCACGAAATCAGAATCCTCCAGGGACTCAGACTTAGGGTCTCCACACTGTTCGCAAACATCAAAGCTGCCTTCGACAACGTCAACGCTTCCACCCTCTGGGTCCGCCTTCTGTCCAAACACACTCCCTCTGACATACTCGTTTGGGTCTCCTCTTTCCTATCAGAAAGATCCTGCAGCCTGGTCTTCCAAGCCTCTCCCAACCTCCCCACGGCAGTCTCAGTGGGCACCCGCCCGGGGTTGCCGACTACCTCCGAACATTTCCTCTTCTACGTTGCCCCCCGACACCCCGCCATCCCGAGGGGCATCAGCCCCTCCTATGTCTACCACTTCTCCATCACAGTAGCCTCAACCTCCCTTCGGGGCAATATTTGCCTCCTACAAAGACTCTTCAAAAACATATCAGAAAACGGCGAAACAACTAGGAGTCTCGTTCTCCCTCCCTAAAAGAAAACTGATCCCCTGGCGAACTCCCGGCCAAAGATCCTCCAACGCGACAGCTCCTGTCGAACTAGATGGCCTACTCTTCCACCCCTCTCAGCGGGTTAGATGGCTCGGCTACTGGTTGTCCTCTACCCTAAGCTCCAACGACCACTTCAGGCACCTGCTATTGCTGGCCCTAGCGGTCGTCTCCATTGTCAAACGCTAGTCCTACCTCCGAGCAGAAGTCAGATCTTTACTCGGCCACTATATCGCACAGAGCCTCCTTCTCCCTATATTCACCTATGGGGCTGACTTGCTCACCCCCAACTTCAGCGCCCTTAGGAGTATGAACAGCTTCGGGCATAGTGTCCAGCGATGGACCACCAACGGCTTCTTTTCAACACCCTCCTCCATGCTGTCCTGGGAAGCCTACCTTCTGCCTATCACCTCCTACTGCAAGTACAAAAGAGGCCTGTCGCCAGCAAGGGTCGCCTGGGATCCACCTGCCAACAACCCAGCCGCGGCCAGAGTCGCAGCCTCTTTCCCCTGTCTTTCCGCCTTCAGGGCCCAAGGTTTGTCCCGACACCTTATGATAGGCCTCTCTTCTGTCCCCCTCGACCTAGATTGGAAACCACCGTCCCGACCACAGCTATCAGAAAGTACCTCCCAGTCAACCTCTTGGCGCACCTGACCCGCCCACTCCAGACTAGACTCACCCGCTTCCCAGTCAGGCTCTACTCCCCCCCCCACCCGGGGTCGTCATACCTCCCGCCCCATGTGTCACAAACGCTGACTAAGCAAGGCAGACTCTCACATGACTAATAGTTATTGGTCATCGGTTCGTTATCTTTTACACTATGAGATCAGTTGACTTATAGGTTTTCACATCACGACGCAATAGCGTGTCATCGGTTTTTTGTTATTCGTTGATATTTGACATGACGCACGATTGTGGTGATGTGGTTTATGTATTTCGCACATGACTCATAGTTATGAGTCATGGGTTTTGCGCATGTGACCCCGTTAGGGCACATGACTTGTTATATGAGTTTTGATGCGCTGCGAGATAAGGCACAGTGGACTCGGACGAGTCAGCTGATGGATTTCACACTATGACTCACTATGAGTCATGAGTCGCGTGACGCGAAGGTACGAGTCAAACAGGGTTAGGGTTGAGGGATGAACCCCTATATAAGGGCACCCTCGGGGCAGGAGATTTGAATTATTCACGCAACCATCTAAGTACTTTCATACACTATACTTTCAATCAAAAAGATCTTTATCATACTTCCACGAACCAAGACCCGACGGGCTTATATGAGCCTAGCGATCAATGTTGCTAGATAGAAGTTAAAGGACTAGCTATCGCAACAGATATCGATGAGCGAGGGAAGTGATCGTTAGGAAACTATCGGTTACCTGCTGCCAGTATCACCCGGGGAAGAGAGGATTGTGACATTTGGTTGCGTCAACCAGCAGCACCTAACAAACAGACAAAACGGAGACCAACAACGAAACCGACATCGACCCCCTAGCGGAAAATCTCGACCTATCTTCACTAGGAGAAGGACTTGATAGGGCCTTGACGGAAGAGAGGGCACCAAGCCCGACAACACCAGAGGCACCAGCACCGATTGGATCAGAAGAAACCGAAGAGGCAGGAAGGACACGACGAAACACGATGGCGGCTACAGCAGAACAAGGAGAACCTACATCCTTGCACACAACCTCGATCATGAGCCCGGAACAGATGAGACAAATCATCACATCCCTAAGCGGAGGGACCTGGAGACCCAAAGCCAAAGAACCTGAGGTTTACCGAGGAGAACGAGACAAACTACGAGGATGCCTAGCCCAACCCATAGTGTACTACAGGACAGTAGAGTGGCAAAGCGGCCACGATGAGGAAAAAATCCTCTATGCGACAAGCCTCCTAAGGGACGATGCAGGAACCTGGATCACACGCTAGGCTGAAGAACGAATCACCGCAGCATGGGACCATTGGGCAGGGTTCAAAGCGGAATTACAAAGACAATTTGGTGTGATCGACGCCAAAGGAGAGGCAAGGATGAGATTGAAGAACATGAAACAAGGCAAACGCTGAGTTACTGAAATAATGGAACGAATTCCGCCTAACGGCTAGCGAAGCCAAGTTGGATGACTCAACATGAGGGGAACTACTCCTAGGAGGTATGATCGCAGAATTGCAGAACGCCTGGGGAGCTAGCAGCGAAGAATACGAGGACCTCGAAACCCTAGCCCATTGGGCAATCAGGAAGGAGACCAAGTTGGCAACAGTCAGGCATATCCAAGGATCACAAAAAGACGTCCAACAAGAAACGATCACACCACGAAACCCGGATGGGACATACCGACACTCAAATAATGGCAATCAGAACTAAGGCGACTCTGTGGAATTGGATGCGACTCGAAAACGACCTAGATTCAATATCTCAAGGGAAGAATTCCAAAGAAGGATACGAGAGCAGCTGTGTCTCAAGTGCGCACGGCCTGGACACTTAGCCAGGAGTTGCCCGAAAAAAGACGAACTCAAACCATTCAATGCACAAGCCAGGAGCTGGCAACCCACAAAGAAAACCGCCCCGTGGCAACCCAGACCAAAGATTAGGGAAATCGAGGTCGAACAAGAACCCGAACAGTCGGGAAACGACGAATGTCCCCAGTAAGAGCTGGTCTGAGGGACAGACCCGAACGAAAACCCATCATCATGGAAAACTCCTACGCGGCACTCAACTACACGGATACACTCGAGAACGACAATGACCACATCATGGTCAAAATACAACAACATGGCGGAAAGGAGTCTGTCACGATCAATGCCATGATTGAGTCAGGAGCAACAGAAGACTTCATAGACCGAGAAGTCTGCAACAAACATGGGATCAAGATGATGAAAGCGAAAAATCCCAGAGAGATTTACCTTGCGGTTGGAAAACCAAGCGCTATGAGACCTGTTACCCATATGACGAAAGTACCTATGGACATTAGTAGCCACAGGGAATTGGCAACCTTCCAAGTGGCAAATCTGCAAAACCATGAGGTCATCCTGGGGATGCCATGGTTAAGAGAACACACCCCAACAATCGATTGGAACGACAAAAGGATCACATTCAACAGCGAACAATGTACGACTTGGTGTCTCAAAGGTTCACCTGTGGCATATGCGGTACCCGAAGATAAAGCCCTGGAAGAGAATCCCATCACCTGATTCTCCAAGGTCCAGGCCAAGAAAGGTCCGACGACCAAGAATGGCCGACGGCCAATGACCAGAGTGTCAGAGTTAAGAAGCTATCCGCTGAGGCCAGAGTGCCTATGAAGGGAACAGCAAGAGCAGCTGGGCACGACCTGTACGCTAACGAAGGAACCGACGTTCCTGCCAGAGGGCAAGCAATTGTTGGGACGGGGATAGCTATTGGACTACCTCACAACACTTATGGACGAATCGCACCACGAAGCAGTCTAGCAGTCAAATATCGACTCACGACAAATGCAGGTGTGATAGACTCCAACTACAGAGGAGAAGTGAAGGTGGTCCTAGCCAACCTAGGAGACCAACCATACCGAGTGGAAAAAGGGGACCGGATTGCACAACTGATCATCGAACAAAGCGACAACCGACAATTACAAGAAGTCACCCAGTTGCAGTATACAGAGAGAGGGGATCAAGGATTCGGGAGCTCCAACACCACCATGGACCAAGAGGTCAAGGGTCGGAAGATCTTAACAAAAAATGGAAATCAAGGAGATATCGGCAAAAGCCTTCGGGTAATTCTACCGAAGGGGGGAAACACCAGGCATCCTAAGATGCGATGAAGTCGACAACGAAATTCAGCTTGAAGCTATCAACATTAGCACCGAGCTGGCGATAAAAAAGTAAGAAAAAGAACGACGACCAGCACGTAAGGGACACGGTCCCTCCAGAATGTCACCACCTGCTAGATGTGGTCGAAAAAGGGGAGAAGACGACAGTACCACCGCACCGACCAGGTATCGATCTGGGAATCGACCTTGAAGAAGGAAAAACAGTGCCCATTAAGAAAATATATGCCCTCAGCTATGACCAACTGGAGGAGCTCCATCGATACATCAAACAGAACGAAAGCCGAGGATGAATTGGAAGAGTCAAGTCAGGAAGAGCATCGCCGATCATATTCGTCAAGAAAAAAGACGGCAAAGTCAGACTATGCGCCGATTATCGAGCGCTCAACGAACTCACCAAGAAGGATCGACACCCGCTCCCACTCATTAGTGAAGCACTGGATAGACGGGGAGGAGCCAAGTACTTCACCAAGCTGGACATCAAGGACGCCTATCACAACATTCGAATCAGAGAAGGAGACGAATGGAAGACAACCTTTTCAACAAAACTGGGAACTTACGAATACCTAGTCATGCCTTTTGGACTATGCATTGCACCAGCGGCGTTCCAACGATGGATCAATGAGGTCCTTATGGAACAGATCGACATGTGCTGCATCGTCTACCTGGGTGACGTACTCATATATTCGAACACCATACAACAACACCGAAAAGACGTCAGCAATATCCTCGAAGCAATACGAAAATCAGGGATGAAGGTCAAACCGTCCAAGTGCGAATTCCACCAAAGTGAGACGGAATATCTCGGAGTTATTATTGGACAAGAGGGGGTCAAGACAGACCCAGTCAAGACAGAAGCTATCTGGGACAGGATGGCCCCCAAGAAGATAAAGGAAATCCAATGCTTCCTAGGTTTCTGCAACTTCTACCGACGATTCATAGAAGGTTTCAGCAGGACGGCCAAACCACTATATCCAAGAAGAAAAAAGGAATGCAATGGCAATTGGGAATGGGGAAAGAAAGAACAGTAAGCGTGCGACGAATTAAGGACGAAACTCACTAAGGCACCAGTACTGGTCTACTTCGACCCCCTCGCACTGACCAAAATCGAAACAGACGCCTCGAAATACGTCTGTTCCGGTATACTATCACAGCAATGCCAGGACGGGAAATGGAGACCAGTTGCATACCGATCCAAGACGATGTCGGATGCCAAATGCAACTACGACATACACGATAAAGAACTACTGGCAATAGTGCAGGCATTCCACAAATGGAAGAGATACACCAGAGGAAATACGAAACCGATACGGGTCCTCACAAACCTCAAGGACTTAGTCACCTTCATGACAACGAAGGAACTAAACGAACGACAAGCACAATGGATGCAAGAACTAAGTCAATACAACTTCAAAATCGAATACCGACCAGGAAAGGAAGGAGGAAAGCTGGACGCCCGCACAAGAAGAGAGGGAGACCTACCCACAGCAGGAGACAAGAGACTCACTCGAAACGTGGGGATCTTACTGCAAAAGGAAAGATACTGGGATATCCCAGAAACAGAAGAAATCAAACTCGAAGTATTGGAAACAACGGGATTCCAAGACAAGGACAAAGGAGAAATACAGAAGGCAAGCAACGTCGACAACGAGATCCAGGAGATCAAGAGAAACTTGGACGAAGGAAGAAAAGAAATGAAGGGAATAGCTTTGGGGCTTGTCAATGGAAGGACGGCCTCTTCTGGTATCAAGGAAAGATTTGGATACCAAAGGACGAAGGGATACGAACATCTCTTATCGCTAAACATGACGAACCCCCACACGCGGGACAGGGCGGAACGGCAAAAACCAGCGAACTCATCAGTCGACGATACTATTGGCCTAAGATAAGCGAAGATATTCAAAGATTCATAAAGAATTGCGACACATGTCAAAGGAACAATGTGGTCCGACATGCACCCTACGGATTGCTACAGTCAAACGAAGCCCCCGATCGACCATGGAAATCAATAGCCATGGACTTCCTTATGGACCTGCCGAAATCGGAAGGATATGACACCATACTGGTGGTCATCGATCGGGTGACCAAAATGAGCCATTTCATACCATGCGCAAAGGACCTGGACGGATAGCAGTTCGCCAATCTCGTCAAGAAGGAGATAGTCAGACTACACGGACTACCACAGGATATCATCACCGACAGGGGGACACTATTCACCTTAGACCTATGGAAGGAAACTACTGGGAAATTAGGAATCGAACGAAGGCTCAGCACGGCATTCCACCGACAAACAGACGGACAGAACGAAAGGACCAATGCCATACTGGAACAATATCTACGGGCATACATCAACTACCAACAGGACGTTTGGTGTGGTTACCTACCACTAGCAGAATTTGCATACAACAACGGATATCAGGAAACCATCAAGAACACAAACTTCTTTGCAAATTACGGAATACACCCCGAATACGAGTTGATCCGTCATCTGATACAGGGAAAACGGACCAAACCGGAAGAAATGACTCAGTTACCTGAGTCATTAAGAAACGAGATGGTGGCCGCACAATTAGGACAAAAAGAATACTACGATCTACACCGAAAACCCGATCCGAACCTACAATCAGGAGATATGGTGTGGTTGTTGCCAGACAATATCAAGACCACAAGACCATGAGAGAAATTGGACTACAAGAAAATCGGACCATTCAAAATCTTGGCAAAGATTGGAACAAGCGCATATAAGCTGGCCTTGCCACCCTCGATGGCCATACACAACACATTCCATATCTCCCTCCTAGAACCTTACCAAGACAACCGATTCCCATCACAGATCAAAGAACCCGCTCCTCCTATCCAAAGAGAAGGAAAAGACGAATACGAACTCGACGCGATCATCGACTCTCGACTCCACTACAACAAGCTCCAATATTGAGCCAAGTGGAAAGAATACTCACCAGAACACAATAAAGTCTGGTACCCCGCAGAAAACTTCAACCATGCAGAACACAGAGTCCAACGATTCAGCAGGTGCTACCCAGGAACGCCGGGAGTGGATACACGTCCCGATCAACAGATCGTCCTCCGCACCCCCCCCCATCAAACAAGAACGACGCTCGCACCCCCCAGAGGGCGACGCCCAGCGCGTCGCCCGCAACACTACCCTCACTAGCCCCGAATACTCGGGCTCACCAAAAAGGGAGGTGGCACGCGCCTCCATGAACTGGACGGACTGCACGGATGATGGATGTCAAATCCATCTCAGCGAGAAACAAGGGTCAGACTGGTACCCACAATTCACCAGGGGATCGAGAAAACCAAGTGTCGCCCACAACCACGACTGGCGACAAGAGATGGAAGCAAACCCAGGAGAGGACTGGACCCCACAAGAACAACCTCGTCAGCGAAGGGCTCGAATGGCCCACGGAGACCTCACAAGCTGGGAGCATGGTTTTAACGACAACTGCAAGGAACACCGGTGGGAAAAGGTGGACGCCGGATTCTACCCCAGACAAGGGGGAGAAAAAGGGGCACTGTAAAAGGATGACAGAAGGGAACAAAGGAAGAGAAAAGCCGTGAGGATACGGCTGGGGGGAGAGGGGAGCGACAAAACCATGGAAACTCTGGAAACACAGATCTCGGACCTCCGAAACCAACTCGATCGCGCCGCCCAAATCATTGTGGCAAAGGACAACGACCTCGAACGGCTCGATAAGGAAAAGGAGAAACTCCAACAAGCCTACAATCGATGCAAACAGAGGATGCGCCAAATTGGGGGTATGCTGTGGAAGGAAGGAGTTTAGCATCGAGGGACCGATGCAAAAGGGGGAAGGGAGCTAATGTCACAAACGGTGACTAAGCAAGGCAGACTCTCACATGACTAATAGTTATTAGTCATCGGTTTGTTATCTTTTACACTATGAGATCAGTTGACTCATAGGTTTTCACATGACGACGCAATAGCGTGTCATCGGTTTATCGTTATTGGTTGATATTTGACATGACGCACGATTGTGGTCATCTGATTTATATATTTCGCACATGACTCATAGTTATCAGTCATGGGTTTTGCGCATGGGACCCCGTTAGGGCACATGACTTGTTTTATGAGTTTTGATTGGCTGCGAGATAAGGCACAGCGGACTCGGACGAGTCAGCTGATGGATTTCACACTATGACTCACTATGCGTCATGAGTCGCGTGAGGCGAGGGTACGACTCACACAGGGTTAGGGTCGAGGGAAGAACCCCTATATAAGGGCACCCTCGGGGCAGGAGATTTGGCACACGAACCATCTCCCCTACACACCCGGCGATTGAAATCTGAACACCATGAGAATTCATCGTCAACATCCACCAACACCGCACTCTCAGTGAGCTGCACCCGCACTCTCCATGAGCTGCACCCCCCCCTCCCGCCCTACTTCCCTCATCATGTTCTTGGGCCCTGGCGTCCTTGTTTCTAGGGGTCGTTCGGCTCTACTCCACCCTCTCTCCGCTCGCGTTTCGCTGCCTCGCTTAGCGCTTGCACGGTCGGCAACACCCTCTCGCCCATGTTACAGACGGCTGGGACTACAGTTCGCAGTAGGAGAAAACTCTTCAACAGGCTACGGTCGAT
>Ga0307507_10005826_pt1 | contig 19729 bp, 4 predicted proteins | sample 7_EM_MG_FD_207223 | JGI IMG/M metagenome (GOLD analysis project Ga0307507, IMG submission 207223) | Populus trichocarpa ectomycorrhiza microbial communities from riparian zone in the Pacific Northwest, United States - 7_EM | ecosystem: Host-associated > Plants > Roots > Unclassified | place...
TAAATAGGGGTTGTAGGGGAACGTGCGTAGGTGTCTCGGGACGAACGTGAGCACGGGTCAAGAACGTCAAAGACGCGCAGAGACGTGAGAACGAGTGAGTCCCGTGACAGGATTTAATATATAGAGCCTTAGCTTGCCGTTGTCTTTAACTATTAAGATATTAATCTGTAATCTTTTCTTGTAATCCTTTGCGTCACTAACGCATTACTCCCACCTTTGCCCTTAGGCTTATTAAGTGCGGTTAAGGTATTAATTAGTCAATTAAGGAGACTTGTCTCCTAAGATTTAGTGCTTATGCTTTTAAATCTAGTGGTCCTATGCTATATTTTGGCGTAGCTCTACTGCCCAGTAATTAAGGGGGACACTCCGCAATAGCACCTGTAGCTATTATACAATTATTAAGAACGTTTATAACGTTGTTCTTTTAATACTATAGTATCGTTTAGGTATAATTTAACCTATATACGTCTTTAATTGACATCTTAATTGCCTTCCCCGGCCGTGTAATTAGTTTTTCTTATAAGGAAGTAATGGCCAAATGGCATATACGCGTGTTTCCTTCCTTCTGAATTGCGCTATTATAACAGAGTTATATTGGCAAGGTTGCGGCTATATACCGAAAGGGTATTGGAAGGTAAAGTATAGAGACACTTTGCTTATCAAGCTTAGTCCTTTTCCTTAACACCTTACTTCCCATTATTAACCTTTATCCAATTTTGGACATATCTTTAATATATTATTAAGATTTTCTTTCTTTCTATTATTAATTTAATATGCCTCTTTATTTTTCTGCTAACTACTCTTTTAAGTAGATTCCTTAGCGTATCTTAGCCCTACCGCTATATATAGAACCTTAACCTCCGCTAACCTGTAACTAGTGCTAGTTCTACCTAAATGATTTTGCCTATACGTCCCTAAAGGACTAGAAGTCTAATAAGAAGATTCTAGATGCTTATAATAAGACTTACTATATAAGATCTAACACCTTTAGTTCTTGTAATTAATATATACGTACTAAAAGCGGCAGTTGCGTTAAGGTAAGCTTTTTTATCTTTAATAGGTTTCCATTACTAACTTTAGGCTTTAATATAGCCTAGGCCTAAGTAGTAACAATCCTTTAATATCCTTAACTACTACATTGCCTAGGCTCTCTCTTAGTCTAGCGCCAATGCTAAATATCTAGGTTGAATTTAAGACCATACCACAGCTATCTATACCGCCTATAATTCCTAGCAAGCTAGCTAGTAATATCTAATAAGGGAGTAAGGCTGGTATATTAAGGATAGGGTAAAGGATAGGGGTGATAAAAAGAAGGTCGCTGTCTACTATAAGGAGTTTACACATGCGCGTTAAGTTTTAAAAGAGCATAATATAATGCAGTATTAGGTAGGTTACCCTTTGGGTACCTAGCAAATGGGTAACTAATAGTTGCCGTAGTAAGGTCTTGGTAGTTCTAGTCTATGCCAGCCAGCTAACATCTTTATTTATTCTAGGCTTAAGTATATCTTTATTAACTATAAGCTTACGCCTTAGAAACTTTATTAGTATTGGTTTAAACCTAATATTAGTGCTAAGTATTTAAGAGTCTCTACTCCTTCTACACCTTATTAGCCTGCCCCTATTTTTATACCTAACTATACTCTTACTAAGGCTTCTAGATCTTATTCCCGTTAGCTATTACTTAGCGGGCTAATAGATACTAATCCTACACCTAAGGATAAGGCATAGTGGCTTTTAATTTAGGTATTTAGGATTGTTCTTATATATAGTGGCAATTAAGGATCTTAACTGGTGCTCGGTAAGGCCTTATAAGGCATTTAGGAAGGTATAGAAATACTATTTCTAATATAGATTAATAAATAGGAATATAATTCTAGCAAAATACCCTATTAATTTTATACTATATATGTAAAAGGGCTAAGAACCTATCCTGCCTTAGGCTATAGCCCTAATTAATCCTTATGGTTTCTAGAGTCTGTCCGTTCTATATCTAATTTAACCTATTTCTTACTCTTTACGCGAGTCTTCTTTATAGGCTGTAATGACACTATAGTATTAAAGCGCTTTCTACGCCTTATAGATTGCGGACCTTAGTCCTAATATTCTTTTAGAATATCTTTATAATAATTAAGGTGATCCTCTAGTTCCTATATAAAGTCCTTAGCAGGCTATCCTAGCTATTTAACTTTATACTAAAGCTTGTTTTTAACAGACTTATAGCATAGTATAGCTTTAACCTCGTACCGCTCGCCTACTACTTTAGGGTGTTTAATTAGGCCTAGACGGAAGTTCTTTTTTAGCGGTGGTCTATACTATAGCTCTAGTAGATTTATATAAAATACTAGATATACACAGGCTATAGATAGGGGTAGTTAGAGACAGTAGGCTAGCTTACTAATTTTTTCCTTAATTTAGAAGGGACCTAGGTATCTTGCATTAAGCTTCTTTAATAGTTAACAGGTCTTAATATTTATTAAACGTAATAAAACCTTATCGCCTATGCCGAAATGCTTATCCTAGTGTTTGCGGTTATACTAAAGTCTCTACTGCTTTTACGCATCTTATAGGCTCTACTTTACATACTTCTATTACTCCTCCTATTCCTTAAGGTATCCTTATACTCTCCAGTAGATATCCTTAGACTTTCTAGTTGGGTCCTATAATTAATTATACGGCCTTAGCTAGTAATTATTAAGTATACCATTAAATCCGGATGGTTAAACGCTATAGGCAATCTGGATAGGTGTATACTTATATAATAAGTGTTGCTTTAAGTTATAAGCGTATTCTATATACGGAAGTAGCTCGCACTAATTATCTTACTGGTAGTTTAAATATATTTATAGGTAAGACTCCAGTTCCTAGTTCTAGCGCTCTATTTGCCTATCTGTTTATAGATAAAAGGCCATACTATAATAGTGGTCTATCTTTAAATAAAAGTATAGATCTAACTAGTATTGGCTTATAAAGATACTACCCCTATTAGTAATAATAGAGTGTGGTTAATCTACTTTAAGAAAGCATTTCTCCTTAATTAGGTTTATAAGCGCTTATATATTAATCGTCTTATTAATAGGAAGGTATTAGACATACTTTAAAAACTTATTAATAAGTACAAGGACTAAATTGTATATTTATCCTTACTTATCTTTTAATAGTAAAAGATCTGTAATAAAATTTATAGCATAATATTGCTATAGTTTGCTAGCGGAAGGAACCAATTTAAATAAACCCCATGGCTTATACCTTTAGACTTTATATACTTAACACTTCTTATAATAGCTAATATACTTCTTTACTTCCTGCTTAAGCTTTAGCTAGTAGTATTTATGTTAAAGTAATTCCACTATCTTAACTTAACCATAGTAGCCGCCTAGAGGATTATTATAATTCTTTATAAGAATTTTCTGTTATAGATTTGCTTCTTATAGTACCTAAACCTTACCATTTCTACGCAGTAGGCCCATTGGGTCTAGTTCCTAATTTTAATACCTTACAGCTTCCTTTCTATTATATTTCTAGTTTACTTCTGTATTAAAGATGGCATAGAAGGCGTCCCTCTGTTATACCTTATAGATAAGATCTATTAACCTTTTAAATAGTTCCTAGGTAAAAGCTGTTTTATCTTATACTACTCTAAGTATATAACTAGATAGTACTATAGATCTTATAACTCTCTAGTGCGTATATATTAGAAATGCCGCTATAAAGTTAAAGTCCTTTAGTCTTTACAAGGCTCTAGGTTCTAATTACTCTATAGCTTTGCTTTTAGTTTAAGGGGACAGCCTAGCAATTAGAGGTAATATATTACTAGGTTCTGAGAGTATATTAGGGATGTCCTATCTAGGTATATTTGGACCCTTATTAGCAATAAACTGGGTACTAGCCAGAATGTTAGTAGAAGCTAATAGGGTTTATACCACCTAAGACTTAATACTTAGAGCCATAGGTGCTTAAGTATCCCATACCTAGAGCTTGTTCTATAATATAGGGAGTAAGATATCTATTATCTATTTTCCTTTTCCCATTTTAAAGCCTTTGGTATAGTCTGGCTATTATAACAGTCTATTAGTAGAGTTGTTTTCCCCTAGCTTATATTTAATCTTAAAATTAAATTATATAAGCTCCTTTGCCTATCTGGCCTATTAAGGTATAAGCTCCTTTATAGTTATAAAGTAGCGTAGATTGTAATAATCTAAGAGTATATAAGTGGTATGGCTTGCGTGCTTAAGGTAGTGTTGCTATTATTTAAAGTAGTTAACTATAGTCAGCAGTTCCTTATCGTAGGTATAATATCTAACTTTAGGTCCCTAAAATTTTCTACTATAGAATACTACTGGTCTCTAGTAGAGCTGGGTAGCGTCTAGATATCTATTAGGTTATAATAGGATACTAGTAAGGGCAAAGTTTAATATATTAGTAACTATTATTAGTAGTTAATCTTGGTTAAAATGCCATAGTAGTAGAGCTTTTATAAACTTTGCACGTAGTTCCTAAAAGGCTTCCTATACCTTTCTAGGCCATATTTATGGTTTATACTATTTAGTTAATCCCTTTTTAGTTTTCTTCCTTCCCGCCTTTAAGCCTTTTACTCCCTAAGCTGGGTCTTAAAAAGCTTTAGTAATGTAGTTAAATAGGTATTAGATAATGTCTAGGTAGTTATAGATAAAGCGCCTATAGAAATTGGTAAAGCCTAAGAACACTTAAATATCCTAATAGCTCTCTGGCTTCGGCCACTCTTAGATTATCTACACCTATACCAGGTCCATAACTACGCCTATAGGCATTATAATATAACCTAGGAACTTAACCTACTTAGTGTTAAAGATATACTTTAACGCCTTAGCATAGAGGCCCTAATTATCTAAGCGTTCTAGCACTTCGCGGACATATTACTTATGCTAATCTTTATCTTCTAAATAGATTAGAATATTGTCTAGATAGATAACGCATATACGGTTAACTAGTCCCCCTAAGGCTCTGTAAATATATAATTAAAATATTATAGGCGTATTAGCTAGCCTAAAAGGCATTACCAGATACTTAAAATGGCCGTATTAGGTTTTAAAGGTGGTCTTTTACTTATCCCCTTTTTTAATATGGAGCCTATAATAGGCGTCTTATAGATCCAGCTTTATAAAGATCTTTACCCTAGATAATTAATCCAGCATTTCACTAACTAATGGTAGTGGGTAGCAGTTCTTAATTGTGATCTTATTAAGACTGCAATAGTCTATATATAGCCTTATAGTTCCATCTAGTTTTGGGATAAAGAGGATTGGCATGTCTGCCGGCGACTTACTAGGCTATATCTATTCCTTTTCTAGTAAGCTATTAAGGTACTCCTATAGGATCTTAAGCTCTTTATAAGAGAGATTATAGATAGGAAGGTTTAATAGCTGCTTACCTTCTTCTAGATTAATTATATAATTATATTCTGAGTTCTATAAAAGGACTTTAGCTCGCCTACCCAAGAATACCCTTAGTAAGTCCCTTAGGCCTACTAGAATATTTAACAAATTAGGGTCGCGTTTATCCTCTATATTATTGTTAGGTAGGTCCTAGAGCTCCCTTAAAACGCTTATAGGCAGTGTCGCGCGCTATAGTGGCTGTTTATATATAGTTGCCACTATATATTAAACAGTTTTATACGGTAGCCAGTAGAGGGTAGAGAATTCCTTAACGCAGTATTTAAGGTGCTGTAATATACTCTTTGTGTATTGCTTAAGCCAGAGTAATCTATAACAATAGAAGTATTTTATAAGATCTTTAAGATCGCCGCCTCCTTATAATATTTCTATAACCTATCTAGTAGTTCCCTATAGGGTCTCTATTACGGAAGGGTTATTACCTATACTAGGCTTTATACCTATCTTACTATAGAATAGGGGTTGGATTTAATACTCCTTTAGGTATAAAGTGTATACTATTTTGCCTGGAGCTACATCCTCTAGGATATCTTTTAAGCTTATTAGTAATATACGCCCTTCCAATTCTTTATCGTTCTACTATTTAAAGGCTCCTGTCTTAAAGTATATCTTAAAATCTACTTCTATAAGCTAAGAATATCTAAGGATAAGGTTGTAATTTATAAAGTTAGCTGCCCAGAAGGGTTATAGGCTAACCACCTTAGTGCAATTATGTATATCGGCCACTAACACTATAAGTTTATAGGCGCTATATAGTTTAATCCAATACTTATCTAGAAAGCCTATAATAGGTTTCCGCTACCCTAATAATGGGATAAGTTTATACTCTTTTACCAAGTTATATTATATAAGATTAATTTCGGCGCCGCTATTATATAGTGCTTAAAACTAACGCACCTTGCCTGTAGGGAGTGTTATTTCTAGCTTAACAGCAATATAGAGTCTTCCCTTCTGTATCCTGCCCTAGTTATAGCTAGGAAATGTCTATAACTAGGGCTTTTCTTTTTTTAGTTTGTTAGTACATTTATTACCCTACTTATTTTTCTAATAAAAATATTCTTTTGGCTTCTTAGAGTGTTCCCATAAAGGTGTTGGCTAGATATTAGGTTAACCCTAGGAGTCTTTCCTACTGCTTAAGGTTCCTAACTTTAACCATTCTAAAGTTCTTTTTAAGAATAGCTTCTTTAAAGACTGGGTCTATCCTATATTACTACCGGAGTGCCTACACTTTTAGCTACCCCTTAGCTTCTTACCAGAAGAGGTCTGGTTTCTTACTATATCCTTAATATTTAGAACCACTCGTTTAAAATCCGCATATGCGGTAATTCGCGGTAGGGCTCCTATGCGCTTTATTTTGTTACAAATTACTAGCTTAATTCTAGCCCAGATAAATCCAATCTTCTCCTTTTTATAAATACTGCCGTCCTTATTTTTAAAGAGCTCTAGATCTATCTGTTAAGTATAAGTTTCTATAAAGTTTATAAACTGGTGGAAATCTTAACGGTCTAGCTATATACTATTCCAGAATTGTTTTGCATTATTATATTATATAATATACGGATCTTAGGTCTAACCCATTAGGAAGGTCTATAGCTGTAGCTATATAGTAATTTACTCTTTATTAAGTTAATTAAGCGCAATCTAGTTTAGCAATTGGTCTTTAATCTTGCTAATAATCCACTATATACATTCTTTGGTATTATTTTATATTATTAGTATCTTAAAGAAGTTATCTACCTCACAAACCTAATTATCCAAATATTAGGCACTAGGTCTATAACGGAGTTCTAAACTACCGGAGGCCTTGGCTAATTAGTCTATATCTTTTTTTTATTTATTATATAGGTTATCTCTTTAAGTCTTCCACACTTTCTTAGGTAGGTACTAGGTAGCCCCTAGGAAGCCCTTAGTCCTAGCTAGGTTATAAAAGAACTTATTTAGCTTGGATTAAACCCTACTAGATCTAAATTTACCCTTAGAGGGTTCTAATATATTTATTAGTAGCTTCCTCCCGTATGGCTTCTAAGAGCCTTATAACAGCTTCCCAATATCCATCTTAAAGGATATTGGTATAGGGCTCTTAACTTTCTAAACTTAGGCCTAGGGAAGCTCTAGCTATAGAGGTAGTATTAGTACTAGTAACTGGTATGGGTTTCCTAATAAGCCTTGGGTCTTAAGTTAGTGTTTAGGTTAAATTACCTAAAGAGGTAGGCCTACTTGGCTTATAAGCAGTCCATATACTACTACTATGCCAATTATAGGCTAGTGGTCTTCTAGGAGGGTTCCAGTTAGGTCCTTAGTTAAATATATTAGTATATTCCTCTAGCATTTCTAGCTTAGGGAAAGATCTTAGTATTACCTCTGGCGCTTAGTCTTCTAATTAGCCTAGGTGGAGCTAAAGGGGTTTTAGTTACTTCCTAGTAGCGCTATATCCGTTATAGAGGGTGTCTGTGTTTTCCTTAGCGGTAACTATAGGTATATGCAAGTCTTTAAGCTCCTAGCGCATCTAGGTATTAGGGCTTATTTAGCCATCTTGCCTAGAGGTTTATATTATCGCAATCTCTCGCTATTAAAGGGACCTTCCTGCCTTAATGTGACGGCTTTCCATAAGGTATTCGTGGAGTTTCCATTTAGGTTATTATAAGATTTTAAGGGAGAATAGTGGATATAAATAAAAGATGTAAATAAATAATCTGGTCCCTAAAGCCAGCTACCCTTCTAAAATAGAGTAGAAAGGATTTAAATATAAGGGGACTATAAGGACACAATTATGGAACAGGATAAATTAGTAAGAAAGATAAATCCTTAAGAAGGTAGGGCCTCCAGGATTATAGAGACTATATACTATAGGCATATGCCTCCGGCATATAACTGGTGACCAACTAAGAGGCGTCTAGAGGTTGTCCTAAGGGCAACCCAAGGTGTCTGCAATAATATCCCTTATAGAATCTTTAAGGACAAAGATAAAGAAGAGGGAGATAGTGTTACGGACGCTTTAAGTATAATGTTATAACTACTTAGAGAAGAGTTAGAAGAAGCTAGTTAGTTAATAAGGGTACAGTCTAGGATGGATCTAGTAGAACTATATAACAAGGAATGGTAACTAAGGTTACGTAATATAATCTATATAATCTATATAATCTATAAGATCTATAATAGAGCAAATAGAGTAGACAGAGTAGGTGGAGCAAGGACTTTCTTAAAAGTATAGTTATGTATTTAAGGACCCACAGTCCCTACCTAGATAGTTCCTTTCTTTATAGTGAATCTTAGAATACAATTGGAGTTAATCTATTAGGCAACCACTCCACTAGTTATTATTTGTACTTGTTATATTATTGACTTCCTATTTACTTATATACCTAGCCTAATAATAAGTCCACCGTAGTTCCTGCTATATGGCTTTATTATATAGACTACCCTTAATTAAAGATAAGGCTAAAGCTAATAGTATCTAGATACCCTGTTCCAATAAAGTGTATCCATTTACTTGCGTTTATTATTGCGCGTTAATACTTTATAATAGATATAATAATTAAGCCTCTAGGTAAGAACTGGCCTAAGGCCTTTAAGAAACGCCATCTAAAGCTTAACTTAAGGAAAGTTAAGGCAGTAAACTGGAATTGTTATAATAATAATGTATATAATAAGATTACCTACTGGTTTAAGGTAATTGGAAATAAACTATAAAATCCGGTTATTTTATTAGAGAATATCTATAATATAGACAAGACGGGAGTTATGCTGTATATTCTCAGCTCTATTAAAGTTCTTATAAGTAAGAATAACTTGCGAAACTATTAAGGCGCGGGTATTAAACGGACAATAGTAATTATAATTAAGTATATATCTGCGGACAGTAGGTCCCTCCTAATAATTATCTAGCTAGCTATAACCTATTAAAGTAACTAAACTACGTACCCTACCCCTAAATAGTATTATGCGTACTCTAAATCTAAATATACTAGCTCTAAGATTAGCCTAGAGTGGCTTAAATGTATATTTAATCCCTAGACTAAAGCGTAGGCGTATTAAAAGCTATATATTTTAATTTGCGACAGGTTCAGAACGCATAAGACGCTTAAAATCTTAAAGTATTGCTTTAAAAACAACACCCTCTTATATTATATCCCCTCTTATACCTCCTATAGGCTCCAGCCCTATAATATTAGAGTGTTTAGCTCACTAAAGGCAGCCTATCGCGACTAGGTTAAATAACTGTACTAAAGGGGTGCAAATACTATTAGGAAAAAGCATTTTACATATCTCTACGGCCCTATATAGGAGAAGGCGCTTACTTCTTATAACATTAAAGTAGGGTAGATTAAGGCTGGTTTATTTCCGTTTAATCTAAAAAAAGTATTTAGAGATATCTAGAAGCCCCTCTCTAGACTAACTATTCCTAAAGCCAATAAGGTAAAGGGTTCTTATCTACAAGACAAAGTACTTTAAACGCTAGTAATAGCAGAGGCTTTTATATTACTATATAGCCTAATAGAATAGGATACTTATATACTTAATAATAGGAGCAAATAGCGCCTATAGAAGTTCGCTAACGCTGCCTAGATATCCTTTGCCGAACGTGCCCTCCTTATAGATAAGAATTGACTCTTGTTTAAACAGAACAACAAAGCTAAAGTTCGCCAATTGACTAAGTTAACAATAGTAGGGAAGGCGAAAGTAATAAGCTATAAGGATATTGAGAAGGAACGAGTAAAGCATGCTGCAAAAGAAGCTGCGGCGGCTTTAAAAAAACGTAGTCGGAAGTATAAAAGCCCTATGTCAATGGGAGCGAAGGCTAAAAAGGTATAGAGGAGCGAAGCGGAGGTTGCGGAGGATGAGATTGTCGTAGGAGGAATAGGGAATTACTACTCTGTTCTCCAACTAGAAGATGGATTGCTTTAATAAGGCAGAAATGCTAGTGTATCCTTCATGACCTATTACTGTATAGCAGGGGATTGGCTTTTGCTCGTATTTTCGGCGCAAACGTATAGGGAGTGTAATTAAATATGACTTTAAGCGGTTTCCCTGAAGTCTTTAAGTATTCGCTATGTATATCTTAGTAGCTATAACAGGAAGCTACGACGTTAAAGGGCCAGTAACTCGTTCCTCTACGCAGGGAAGTAGCGATATTATAGACTAAGTGGCTCGTTCCTTAAAGTAGGGAAATCTGCTTTACAAAGAGCGTTAGTCTGCTAAGGCTATAAGCTAGATTAGAGAGTCTAGCTTAGCAGCGGTAATTTACAATGACTTAAAGTCCCATAACTATATAAATCGCCAAAAGGGTAAATTTAATAGGCCGCAAGTACTGACCTATATGGTAGAATTATCTAAAATTGCTTCTAACAGTATATATACTTTAAACGATAATTCTCTAGCATTATGAGGGGATTATATGGTTTGGACTGGTCCCTTTATAACTCTTTAGAAAGAAAAGGTATAATGGAGGTGTTGCAGGCGTCTAAGATCTACTCTATATATTCCGCAGAAATTAGCTAACTGGCAGCCAGGCTTATATAATATTAAGGGTAGGCACAGTCTTGGGCATTATAGACTGGCTGAACAATGTAATTAATATAAAGTTATAGAATTAAAATGCGTGTGTTGACTCTAAATTGTTGTGAAGTCAAAGTACCTTGAAGTTGTCCCAGCACGGCGGGTGTTCCATCACGCAGGGGGAGAGGTCTAGGTCAGCAACCCGGGTGTCCTGTCGCGGCGTGACTTTAGGTCGTCGTTGTTGGACTACGTTCGGTTAGGTTATTTTCTGTGTGGCACTGAGAATGGCTTGAGTATATCTTCATTTTTCTATATTTGTCTTTCAATGACAAATCAGCCATAGTCTTTGCATAGCAAGATATTGATATTCGAAGAAAAAGAATCCTGCTCCTATCACAGCCTTCTTTTTACTGCTCCCAGCAACGCCAATAGTATGAATGAATGCGGAAGACACCGGGGCTCATTTATCCATCTTGATACTCCATTGGATTGCGACTTGTAGTGATCTAGGTGACGTAGCGCTTCTGGAAAAGTCCGAGAAATTCCGTATCGGGCCTTAGTGCCCAAAGGGGTCATTTAGGGCCAACCGCTTCTCCGTGAGGATCGTTAAGACATTCCCCCTTGAATAGCGTTCAAGGAGTCCAGAATGTCTAATCGATCGTCCTCGGCAGTCTATTAATACTTGGACTGCCGTATCGGGAGGCGTGCGACCCACAAACGGGATTTCGAGTTCTTGTCTCTGTTATGATAATGAGCCCTCGTGGTTCTGCTAACTGAATCAAGGGCGAATCGCTGAAGGGCATTGTTTAGCCCGAGGAACAAGCGGTAGAGGTATACCCAGCTCCAGATGAGCTCAGGACTTCGTCTGCGAACTCTCTTCGTAATAGATGTCTTTCGACGTTTTTCCCCGGCACGGTGTCGAAGGAAGCTTGCACACTGAGTATTGTATCAGTAAGCGAATCAACAAACGTTCCACGAACTCGCTCGTTTGATTACACATATCACTGAAATACATCCACTTACAGTCAAAACTGGTTAGTACGATACGACTTGTACGGCCAGCCGTATCGTTATACCAAAGGTATCGTTGTATTCAGTATTTGTATGTCAAATACACCCAAATTCAAAATTAGGTAATGATATTATGATATTATATATTTACCGATCAGCTACACTAAAAAAAGTCGTAATCGACGTCTGTTTGGTGTTGCAATTTCGTTGCCCTTGAATTTAATGTTCGTGCTTTATAAGTCTTGTAATTAAGTCTCTCTCTGTTGTTCCTTATACAGACGAAGCTTTTGTAAGGCCTATAAGGCCTCATTAAGCTTAATTTAAGGTTGTTTGGATTTGTCCTTATCTATTTCTGCATCACGATTATGCTCTACATAGAGCTCCGCTACGTGCTCAATAAGATCCTCAGTTAAATCCTTAGGTTGTTTAAGGTGGTGGGTACGGATTTTTTAGCGCTTATAGTCGGAAATACCGTAACGGCAACGCCTGTTAGGATTTTAATGTCTTACCATATTAAATAAGGTAGAATTAAGTATGGAGATTAAGATCCGAAGGTGATTTTAATAAAATTTAATTATAATAGGATGGATTTTGATGGCTAATCTGGTGGTAAGGAAAGCCCAAATCTACTCAATAAAATACTGGCTATACCGATTTTGGTGTCGAGAACTTAACGATATCGTGAAAAGTCAGATTATCGTAAAATACACCAAAAAAATTTGATCAAGGCTTGTAGATCGTAATATAGAGTATATCGTTGTAACCAGATATCGTACTAAAGAGTTTTGACTGTAGTTGCCTTTAACCCCAATTTAAAACCTACTTTTATTAAGGTTATATATATCTCTAGGTAAAATCCTATTCTTATCTATAATCTTTTTATAGCTCTTAAACTACTATTATATTACTACTAGATTACTTATAGCCGCGTATTATAGTTCTATAGGCTTTTACTTTATCTTTTTAGCTTAACGTGTTTCACCACTCATTCGTCAACCCCAGTCATTCGACACCTTAAAAAACTTACCAAAAATTAGGAAACTTATACTTTAATATCTTAACAACCACTTAATAATAAATTCTAATAATTTAGATTTAGACTTTTATATACACTTTGCAGCTTCTATTAAAGTTACATAGTAATTAGTTTAATAGTTTTTAAGATATAGTGATTTAGCTTTATTTTAGCCCCTAAATTATAATATCTTAAAAACCACTAAACTAATTATTATATAACTTTAATAGAAGCTGTAAAGTGTATATAAAAGTCTAAATATAAATTATTAGAATTTATTATTAAGTAGTTGTTAAGATATTAAAGTATAAATTTCCTAATTTTTGGTAAGTTTTTTAAGGTGTTAAATGACTAGGGTTGACGAATGAGTGGTAAAACACGTTATAGGCATTGCTAGATAAAATAGGTAACCTAATTATAGCTAAGTAAAGGATTATTAGGTTTTTCTATTTAAAGAAGTCTTTAAGCAGTATTATAAACCTATAGAAAAAGAGTATAGGTTCTAATTAAGTTTATATAGTTAATATATTCTAATAAGGCCTACTCTACCTCTTTAGATAGCCTATAATTATTTACCCTAGTCTTTAACTTACTTAGGCGTCTATTCTATTATATAAGCAGGCAGTAATAAAAAAGGTTAAATTTTTAATAGATCTATTAAATGCTAGGGTACTCATTCTTTCCTATCTATTTAATTACATCTTAGATAGCCTCTTTAGTTAAATTATAAGACATTAGTATAAAATTGGTGGTATTGTGTGGTTGTAAAGTTGGAGAAATAGCGTATTAGATGCGCGTCGCGTTGGATCTGGTGATTGTGTTGGACCTCAGAGGGCCAAGCCCCCTGGGCTTGGCCTGATTTGGGGGCGGATAGACGACGGTTGTATCGCCTTTAACGCGGTATGTCGCCCCCTAATACACTACCGCTTAACTCGCCGATACCTCCATTCAAAAGCTTTTCTCTCGCTCTACAGAATCCATCCGCAATAGAGCCTAATTGTTGTTGAATTTGTCAGTACTGCAAGCCCCTAATCGAGACTGGGTATATAGTCAGCGATCCCCTCCTGTATTCTAGAATAATTTGAACATAATGATTAACTAATTAGAGCACCAAAAACATCAGGTTATAAGCCCGGAAGGGCACTGATTAAGCTAAGTCTGATATTTACCCCACCAATTTCTTTGATCTCCTAATAACGCCTTTGGCATCACCGTATGCTCTAGACCAGGGAAACACAGCGAAGACAGCTCCTAATGACGTAGGGAGAGGTCTAGACTGACCAGCCTTGAATTAGAAGAGCCTAGAACGAGGGCTAATAATAAAATATTTAACGGTCTTTTTAGCAAGCTGCGAAACCTACTCTAATGAGCCCTATAACAACAGCTATCTTATAAATATGCTATTTGTTGATAGGTGCGGTGATATCCGCAAGGAATATTATACGGAGAGACCGACGGAGATGCCGTCGGCGAGGCTATATAGGTGAACTAAAAGTTATACCAGTTAAAATTTCTCAATAAAATTGCTATATATATAGTCTTTAGAACGGGACTTGGGATGTCGAACTCTGATTCTATAAGCTATATATTACTTTTCTTTAATACTGTAGTATTATAGTAAACGCATAAGCCGAAATAAAGGGAGGCTATAGCTTGGCTATAGTACCCTTTCTTAACGGAATAGATAATTGGCTAGACTTTTCCGACAGTATTAAAACCTTCCTAATTATGGGAAGTCAGCTTAACTGGCTAGAAGACTATAGGGATATGCTAGCTAACCCCTTAGCCAAATGGAAGAAGAAATATAAGTTTGCTATATACGCTATAAGAGCTTAATCTAATTATAACACCAAGCAAATAATTAATGGAATGAGTAACTACTATACTGCCTATAAGACTTTTAAAAAGAACTATAAACCTTAAGGCAATGGCACCTTCTGCGATCTCTCTAATTGGTTCTTTACTATCTCTCTGGCCGACCATAAGAGTATTAAGGATTATACTAAAGCTATTAAGAAACTTTAAAATTAACTAGTCTAGTTGGGAGTTATAATCCTAGAGCCACTAGTAATTCTATAATACCTATAGGGCCTAGGGTTGGCGTATAGTATCTTTTATACTTTATTTACTATGAATAATTAGATACTTCCGGATAATAATAGAGGCGAGGTTAACTTTAACCTTATAGCACTTAAGGCTAAGGGATATGAGCGTATATTGGCACAGGAGGAGAGCGTAACTGCGCTGATAGCATCTGTGGCAATGACAACTATTACAACAACCGGCATTGCGCTTACGGCAACTGGCGACACTAGAAATATTAAAGTTCCCTATTATACGTACTGCCATAAGTCCTACCATACTAGAGAGAAATGCTGGATGTTGTATCCGCATTTAAAACAGTAGGCTAAGGCTAGAAAGGGATATTGCGGACTATCTAGTAAAAAGAGGAAAACTTATAAGGATGATGATGAGTTAGACAACCCTATAGGCCTTATTACATACTTTGGAATAACAGCTAATAATAATACTGGTAACCTCCTATACACCCAATAGGCTATTGACACTGGATGCTCCTGTTATATTACCTACTCCCAAGAACACTTTATTAGCTATAAAGCTATCCCTAAATCTTCTGCCTATGTTAGGGGTCTAGGGGGGACATTATGCGCACCTATTGGTAGAGGGATAGTTAAACTGCGATACAAAATTAAAGGCAAATCTTGATTGATTTATTTTACTAACGTTTACTATGTGCCTAATTGCGCAGTTAACTTGATCTCTGTTGCGCAACTATTTAAGATTGGCGCAGATATTCAATTCTTAAAGGATAACTGTAAGATTAGAACAGGAAAGAAAATAATTATAGTAATAAGTAGGAACGGATGCTGGTTCCTTGATACAACCCTTAAATAGCAATTAGCCCTTCTCTCTATAGAGATTAACCCTAATATACTATGAGTTTGGTATAACTGTCTAGGCCATATTGCGGAAAGTATATTATTTAAGATAGCTAAAATAATAGAGGAGATCGACCTTACTAAGCCAATCCCTAAAATTGCTCCTTGTGAGACATATAGAATATCTACGCTACGCTTAAAACCTCACAACAGTTATATCTGACTGGGAGAGGCTCCTATGGACCTTATTTACTTAGACGTTTTAGGGCCATTTAAGATTGGACTTAATAGCTCCTGATTTATTGTTATATTCCTCTATGATATAACCTAACTCTTAGTTACCTATTGTATTAAGTCCAAGGCCGATATATTTAATTGTTTTAGAAACTTTAAATAGCACTATAAACAACTAGATTGTAAAATCTATTAGCTATAAGCTAATAACGGTAGAGAATACATGTCTAAAGCTATATTAAGATACCTTTTTCTCTTAGGTATTACGCCAGAGTTTACAGTCCCAGGAAATCTATAACAAAATAGTGCTGCTAAGAAGCTTAGATATATTATCTGGAATAAGGCTAAAACCTTCCTAAAGCTCTTAGGATTGTCGTGGGAGTATTAGCCGGAAATGGTACGTATAGCGAACTACGTCCGAATACGTACTCTCCAATTACGGCTTTAGACAACACTATACCGAGCTTGGTATAGATATGATCCTTACTACCGATATATACGCACACTAGGCACAAAGTGCTTAGCTCTGGAAAGAATCCGCTCTAAATAGAAGGACAATGCGGTTAAATGTACGCTTCTTGGCTATAAGGGCGATTATATTTACCAACTTGTCACTGCTACTGGATAACTAATCCGGGCGTTATCTATACAATTTGCAGCCAAAAAGAGAGGCCTTGATAATGTGGGAGTATCTAAGCCTTTGGCTAAAAGATAACACTTATTAACACTTTCCGTATATCCCGCGCCTGACTTATAGGGGGATGATAAGATAATTTAGGTTACTCCTAGCCTAGAAAGAGAGCTTTTACCTGGATAAGACTATACGCCAGTGCCGGTACTAGTACGAGAACCTTATCCACGAATTGTAAAGGCAACTATATATCACCCGCTTAAACGAGTACTACTTGCCGCAACTAACGAGCCCTGCTTTGTTGCTCTTATTGTAAATATAGATAGCTTAGAACCCTATAAACCACGAATATACAGATAAGCTGTTAGTGGAGGGGATGCAAAGTAGTGGGAGAAATTAATAGAAGATGAGGTTAATTCTTTAACTAAAAACTATACTTGGGACCTAGTTAATCGACTAAAAGATAGAGCAGTATTGACTGGTAAATGGGTGTATAAGCATAAGCGCGGCTTAAATGGCGAGATTCTACGATACAAATTGAGATGGGTAGTAAGAGGTTTTAAGCAGTGAGAAGGCCTTGACTATTGTAAGACCTTTGCCTTGGTTGTTAAGCCAATGAGCTATAAGCTACTATTTGCGATTGCGGTAGTAAATGGCCTTGAGATTGAATAAATAGACGTCAAAACGGCTTTTCTTTATGGTGATATCGACACTAAAATCTACGTAGAGCAGCCTGAAGGAATGGGAGCTATTGGGGAGTTATATAAGGTCTGCAAGCTAAATAAGGTACTTTACGGCCTAAAGTAATCACCGCGTGTCTGGTATTTTACCCTTATAGCCTACCTTAAAACCCTTGGTTTTGAACCCCTTATAGCCGACAACTGTATATTCCATAATAGTAAAGGTATATATATTGCAGTCTTTGTTGACGACCTTTTTATAGTTGGCCTATCTAAGGCTAATATCTCTATGATTAAAGCAAAGCTGAGCGAGTGTTTTTATATAATAGACCTAGGCCCTTGCAAGTACTACCTTGGAATGGAGGTAATAAGAGATTAATAAAACCGAACCCTAAAGCTAAGCCAGCGAAGCTATCTTGAGAAAGTGCTACGCAACTTTGGAATGTGGGACTGCAATAAAAAACACGATATACTAATTAATACGTATACCAGGCTATAGAAAGTAGAAACCGAGTATAAGCCAAAGACAGCCGATATTAAATGGTATTAGAGTGCCGTAGGCTCCCTTATGTACGCTATGCTGGGAACCCGCCCTGATATCGCCTACGCTGTTTTAGTTGTTAGCCGATTTGCTGTAAAACCTATGCAAGTATATAAGGCTATAGTAACTCGAATCTTCCGATACCTCCGGAAAACGGTTGACTATGTACTTGTCTTTAAGGGTCCATTAGTAGCATTGTCTGGCTATAGTGATTCTGATTAGGCAGGAGACTATGACACTCGGAAATTAACTTCTGGTTATGTTTTTAATGTAGGAAGTGCAGTGATTAGTTGGTCCTTAAAACTATAGTTAACTGTTGCACTGTTATTGTGTGAGGCTGAATACATTGGCCAGATGAACGCTATAAAAGAAGCAATTTGGTTACGACGACTACTTAATAAAATACAACCCGAAACAGCGAATAAAGCGTAAGCGATAATTATATACTGCGATAATTAAGGCGCTATTGCACTTGCGAAGAACCCTTAATTTCACGCCCGTACTAAGCATATTGATATACAACATCATTTTATATGAGATAAGGTTAGCGAGGGAGCTGTAGAGCTTTAGTATATTAAGATAGAAAATTAGGTAGCCGACGGCTTGATAAAGCCATTAGATAAGATTAAGTTTGAGGGATTTAGGAAGGCAATTGGGCTAGAGCAGGCATAAAAAGATATAACAGGTCAGGCTTTTCCCTCCTAATATAGGGGTTTTTTTATTGCCTAGGGATGCTGAGATATAAGCTGGTTTATGTTTTCCAGCCAACGATACACTGCGATTTTCCCTGAGATATAATGGGTTTTTGGGCGTATCGGAACTATCGACTTTATTTATATAACTGCTACCAAAGAGCAATGGCTAGACTATAAGCTCGCATTCCTGAGTGGGAGTGTTGAATTTGTCAGTACTGCAAGCCCCTGATTGAGACTGGGTATATAGTCAGCGATCCCCTCCTGTATTCTAGAATAATTTGAACACAATGATCAACCAATCAGAGCACCAAAAACATCAATTGTGCCCCTAATGTCTCTATAAACGTCTCTACAATCGTCTGTACGAATGGCTACACGAACGCCTGCACAAACGCCTGCACAAACGCCTACACGAACGCCTATACAAAGCCGTTTATAAAGCCTTTAAAAACAAGCCTAAATACAAGTTCTATATACTAGGAAGACTACAATCGTCTGTACAAACGCTAGTACGAACGCCCATACAAACGTCTATATAAACGCCCGTACGAACGTCTCTACGAACGGCTCTACAAACGTCCATACAATCAATCAATCAATCAATCGCCCACACGAATGCCCGTACGAACGTCCAAACAATTGCCCATACAATCGTCTCTACAAACGTCTCGAGCGTCTGCACATCTGCACGTCTGCACATCTACACGTCTGCACGCCTGCACGTGGCTCTGCACGAAGCTCTGCACGAAGCTCTGCGGAAGCTCTGCGCGAAGCTCTGTACGAAGCTCTGCACGAAGCTCTAATAAAGCTCTGCACGAGCCTCTGCCTAAAGCTTCCCCCCCCCCCCCCCCGGTGCAAAGTAAATCCATACCTACGAGTATAGGTATAGTATAATTAGGTGAGCTGTTTGTAATAGGGTATAAGAGGTACCTTATAAAGTTTAATAGTAAATAGGGTTGTAGTGGTAGAGTACGGCTGCTGTTTCGATGCGGCTGGTAGAAAGGGACCAGTTTCAAAAACACATCTTTAAACTTTGAGGCTATATCTCGCCCCCTAATACAGTAGTTAGCTAGTTATAATTATTAAATAGAAGAAGA
>Ga0307507_10005827_pt1 | contig 19722 bp, 12 predicted proteins | sample 7_EM_MG_FD_207223 | JGI IMG/M metagenome (GOLD analysis project Ga0307507, IMG submission 207223) | Populus trichocarpa ectomycorrhiza microbial communities from riparian zone in the Pacific Northwest, United States - 7_EM | ecosystem: Host-associated > Plants > Roots > Unclassified | place...
TTCTTCTCTAGAGGAGAACCAGCTTCCTATATAAACCTTCTAAGACACTAGTAAAACCTTTCGCCCCTATCTATCTAACTATATCTCTTCTGGAACATATATAGGACATAGGCAGGACATTAATAAAACCTCCTACTGTCTTATCTAATATGTACCTCCTGGGGGATTCTATTATAATTGCCTCCCCTTTAAGGGTCTTGGTCCTCCAAGACTTCGCCTCTTAATAATCTCTTATAGAGTTCCAGCTAAAACCACTAGGGAAATTCTTTAGTAGAAAGGTACTCTATAATACAGCTCATTGCTGGTTTTTTACTAGTATAGAACCTTACTTTATCTTTCTATTCCTCCGCTCTTCTTCCACTATAGCTCTTATGGTGCCTTTATAATAGAACTTTAATGATAATAATAAAAATTAGATGGGATTCACCTTCCTTATTATAAGAATTTATTATAAGCTAATCTGGGGGTTGTCCTATGTGACGCGTTAACTAGCCACCATCCCCATTTACCTAAAATAGGTCTTAATAATAACGTCTTAATATTAATTTCTTTTAGTTTATAAGCTGTCGTCTTTTACGCGTCTTTCTATTAATAACACTATTCGTCTCGCCTTTTAGCAGACTGTTTTTTATTATATCTTAGCTTTTAGCTTTTGTATTTCTAGCTATTCTTTCTTTTACTACTCTGTTCTCTTCTTATAACGCGTCTATGGGTAATAGGATCCCTATTTTATCTCCTTAATAATACTAACTTCCTATAGTGTTTTCTTATAATGGCTTATAATCGTGCTGCGCGTCCCTAGACTGGCGGCAGCGTTGTCCCTGCTTCGTTAGCATTATAGACCACTTCTATTACTCCTATAGTAGTTTCTCTGAAGTACTGCCGTTGTTATATTTACACGCTTACGTTAGACCTGTCCCACGCCTATAAAATGCCGCGCTCTAGCGAGAACAGATTTAAGTGTTCCTACTATTGCAGCTGGAAAAAGACCTGTATTTTAGTATTTTCTATTTTATCCTATTCTAGACTTTACTAACTATATTAGATCCCCGCTATTTATATATATAAGGCTCGCTGGCTCTAACGCGCCATTAGGGATTTCCGTCTGTATTAAAATAGTAATAGATGGGGATAGAAGGTATCTTCCATTACTTACAGCCTTTTTAATTTAATAAGGGTTTCTACTGCTGTGGAGACACAGTAATCTCGGACATATAGTGTCTAGGAGCGTATATATAAGCAGCTTGTTTTTATAAATAACAACATTCGCACTCTTACGCGGGCTTTTCTGGCTAGGTAAGTCTCTTTAGTAATATATTTAGGAACTATACTAACTCTTTAGTTATTAACTTTCTAATCCCAGCCTAGATGCCGATTTGGAGCCTAGGGATAATACTAAGGATAGTAATAAAGATAAACGTTCTCCCCACTAGTCCTCTAGTCGTGGTAGTCCGTCTAGTTCTCGCCGCTCCAAGAAGAATGTTAGTAAGAATGCTAATACTTCCGGGAATAGGAGTGTTAATAATACTACTAACAATGACATTAAGATAGAGGAGGAGGCTCCTATTACTACTTCTAGTATTTAAGTTGTTATCTTATTCTTTCTTTCTTTTTATAGGATAGCTTTATAGGGTGCCTCTCTAGTGCCTCTAGGATGCCCTAGTACTAGGAATTAACTTTATACTTTAGGGATGCCTCTATTTTTATTTTTGGTGACAGTCTATGTAAAAGCAGTATACCGCTATAATCTCCGTATGTAATAAACAGGTGGTGTTCTTATGGGTACTTTACAATTTCTTAAAATTTCTAAATCTTTACTCTATGTCTTTTTGGTCCTCTTCGTATTATTAACTCTATTATGTATCTCTAGTGTCAGACCGGATACTCTTTTTTTATCCCTAGGGAATCCTTTTAAGTCCCTAGGGTCCCTTCTTCTAGTGCTACTACTCATTCTTAAACAGCGTCTTCTTTGGATAGCATCCCTAGTGGTTCTTATATAGATCTCTATAGCTTTCTCTTACAGGATTCTAGGATCCCTATTATAATGGCAAAACATTCCTGTTTCCGATGCCTATACTTAACCTTATAGTTTTAATTTATAGGGTCTTCCCTATTATCTCGCTTATAGTATATCTGGAACCGTTGCTAAATCCTAATTTATAGTCTTTAGGAAAGTTTTAATTGCCATATCGCATCCTAGCTAAAGGTGCTCCTTAGGTTCCTAACTATTATGCGCCTAAAAGTATCCTTTCTAATAAACCAAAAATTTGCGTTTCTTCTAACGCCATCTTTAATTAAGAATGTCTTCTATATTCCATTCTAGTTCCCTATTAATTTTGCTAGGTAGGGGTGGTTCTATACTATCTCTTCTCCAGTATAACTCTAATAAGGAAACATGAAATGTGGGATATATTAGATATAATTTTGGCAATTCTAATTTATAGGCTTAATTTCCTTTAGTTTTCCTAACTACCTTAAAGGGTCTAAGCCACCTATAATCTAGCTTCTTCTTAATACGTTTCGTCCGGATATTTTTTATAGATAGTAAGACTTTGTCTCCTATTTTAAATTCTTTAGGCATATGTCCCTCGTTATAGTACCTTTTTTATATAGCCTGGGCGTCTAGTAAGTGCTTTTTAAGTTCTTCTCTATAAATTCTTATTTGCTTAATTCTCTTAGACGCCGCCAGTGCCTCTCTTTTAGAAATAATGTCCTTAATATTCTAGGGGTTATTTGCTTTTACCCCAAACAGTACTTTATAAGAGGTTATTTTTATGCTGCTGTGGATGCTTATGTTATATATATATTACGCCAGAGCCAACTATAATAGCCAATTATCCTGTTAATAATTAATATAGCAGCGGAGGTAGTGTTCTAATAACGTATTTAAACGCTCTGTTTGCCCATCTGTTTGCGGGTAGAAGGTAGTGCTTATCCTTTGCTATATCTTTAATAAGAGACAGAATAAAGACTAAAATGCGCTGTTGAATATGGTACCTCTATTGGACATAATTCCCCTTAGCATGCCAAACAGGAGCCACCACTCTAAAAATAGGTCTGCTAGTTCTGCTGCTATAATTATTATTAAAATAGTAAAGTACCCTAAAAACTTTATATATCTATTAATAATTACTAGGATAGCGTTAGCAACCTCTCTAGTTCTTATTTTAGTAGGGGGTAAGCCTATTATAAAATCCATTGTTAATTCTGATATAGGTCCCTATAGAATAGGAAGCACTAATAACTTACTATATAGGCGATACCTAGGTATCTATACCCTTTAGCACGTATTATATCTTAATATATAGTCCTTAACTTCTTTAGATATTCTATCCTAAAAGTATTTCCTTTGAACGGCCTTAAGGGTCCTATTGGCACCGTAGTGACCCCTAAAAGGGTTATTATAAAAGACCTTTAGAATTTTATCTCGAACCGTTTAGTCCTTTAGGACATATACAGCACCCTTAAAGCGTAATAGACCCTTTTAGTTTTATTGCCACAGCTTCTTAGTAACTCCGGCTAAGTTAGTCTCTACTATATCTTTCTACCTCTCCCCAAAAACAAAGGCGTCCCTTTATTATGCTTAAAGAAGAAGATTTAGAAAGGTTTTATATAGATTACTTATTTCTATTTCGCCCGCCACTATTACAGACTCTAGGCGTGGCACAAGACGTTTTAAACTATTAATGCCAGCAGATTTTCCTACCGTTGTGCAGTATACTATGCTGTGGATAGGCATCTTGCCTATCCCCTCTAGATCCGGAAACTCGCAGCTAGTGCGCCGTTGAGTTAAAGGTGCCGCGATACCCCTAGCACATTCTATAGAATTTTTGCTAATTCTAAAGTATACTAACTTTATAATGTCTGCTTAGTCTATAACCTGGTCCATAACTATATCCTACAGCTCCATTATTATAGTGCTTTGTAGCTGTATTACTAGGACCTCTACTCTGCCGCAGAATTCTATAGTTCTAGGGAAAGACTCTTCTTTCTTCCTAAGTAAATTTTGCAATATAGGAATTATTTCCCCTGTGCTGTCCTAGATTCTCCTAATCTTATAATTTAGATGTCTTAACAACCTATTAGCAGAATTTATCTTTCCTAGGCAGTACGTAATTTTAAAGTTGTACTATAATAGTGCCTCCGCCTATCTAGCTTGTTGACCGCTTAACACCTTTATAGTTATAAAGTATTCTAGGTTGTTGTAGTCTGTAAGGACTTTAATAGGATAATTGCTTCCCATATAATAATATCGCTAGTGCTTTATTGATGTGACTATTGTAAGCAGCTCCTAGTTGTGCGTTATATAACACTGCTCTATAGGGGTTATTTTCCTTAACTAAAACGCCACAGGATGCCATTCTCCGTCTTTTAATTAAGATATAATTGCCCCTAGGGCGAAGCCGGATGCATCTGTTTTAAGGTATATACGTAGCTCCCAGTAGAAGTATATTAGGATAGGCGCTAATGTAAATAAATCCTTTAACCGGTCTATAGCCTGCTTAGCAGCTTCCCTAAATATAAAGGGTCCTAACTTCTTGCTATCCTTAGATCCCTTTAGCAGATTAGTAATTAGGAGTATTACTTATAAATAATAAACAATAAACCTTTAGTAGAAGTTTGCCGTGCTTATAAAAACCTATACTTCCCTAAATATTATGGGGTATGGCTATTCCCTAATAGCGTCTACCTGGCTTTTCTCTATTAACACTCCGTTAACGCTAACGATAAAGCCCAGAAAATTAATACTAGTGATATAAAATAAGCATTTTTTTAGGTTTATATAGAGCTTGTATTCCCACAGTCTTTCTAGTACCATTTGCATATAGTGCGTATGTGCTTTGTAGTTATTAGAGTAGACTATAATATTATTAAGGTAGACCATATATATTATATCCAACAGGCCTAACAATACCTTATTAATATAGGCCTAAAATATCGCCGGTACGTTGGTGAGCCTAAATGGCATCACTAGGTATTTAAAGTGGCTATACTATATTTGGAACGCCGTTTTCTATTTATCGCCGGCTTTGATCTGGATTTAATAGTATATATCTTTTAGATCTAATTTCGTGAATATCTTTATGCCTAACAGCCTGTTAATAAGCTCCCCTATTAAGGGTAGCAGGTAGCAATTCTTTATAGTAATCTTATTTAGCGCCTGATAGTTAATATAGAGGCAAAGGGTCTTGTCCTTCTTAAATATAAATATAATTGGTGCCCCTACCTGGCTTATAAAAGGCCGAATCCATCCTCTCTAAAGATTATCTACTATATATTAACACAATACTGCCAGCTTGTTTTCTAACAGGTTATATAGTGGTCTAAAAGGAGGTTCTTTATCTCCTATATCTATCTCATGCTCCACCAACATAGGGTTAGGTAAGGTGTGCGCAGCTTCCTTATTGGCAATATCCTTTAGGTCTATATATTCCTATAAAATCTCTGGTTCCTTAACTGCGTATAGCCAGATATCCAAAAATAAATACTCCGCGTCCCTATTCTTGGTGTTAAGAGTGGTATATATGGCATACGCCCACCCTTCCTCTTGCATATGGTTTAAGAAAGTCTTTTAATCTTTAACTATAATGCGCGGTTAAGACTTCTGGTGTTAATATAAGGCTAAAGGCCAATTAATGTCTGGATTAACCTATTAAAGCTATAGGTATCCTAAAACAAGGTTATACTCCTTGATTTCTATAGCGTAGAAGCGTATCTCCTGCGTGTTCTATAGACCATCGCGGTCCTAGCTGGCTATGGAAAAAGTTTATTCCCTATAGCATGGAATCCGGTGGCCTCTAATACTTTAAATGGTGCGTACTTATAAGCCACTAAGGTCTAAATCCAATTCCTTTACTAATAATTAAGAAATGAACCCTATAGTCGCGCCGCTGTCTATAAGGCAGTCTCGCGTTACCCATTTATTATTGACTTAAATGGAGACGGGAATAACTATACAGTAGCTTACTCCCTCCTTCTCTTGCTGGCCTAGTGTGAGGGAGTGAAGATCTACTAGGCTCTCTCTTTTCCTAATTAAACATCCTCTTGCTTCTTCTATCGGCAGAAGCGCTGTATATAGCCTTTCTTACCACAGTTATAACAGCTGCGTGACTTTTAGTTCTATGGTTTCTACCTATTATTATTCTAGGGTTAACTAGCGTTGCTCTAGGGTTGCGAAGCCTACTCACGTTATCCTTTTATAGAGTGGTTAGGTCGGGATCTGCCCCTTTTATTAAAGCTAGGTCTAGTTCTACACTCTTCATTATTAGCATCTCGTTCCTTTTACTTCCCTAAATAGTCTCTTTTAGCGTTCTTAATCCGAGTAGCTTTAGAGATAAGCTTTTCTTAAGAGGTAGGAATTTCCCCCTTCTCCTATATAGCCTATTAAATCTTAGGTTGTAACTTGGCAAGTAGCTAATAGAGTTATATAGTATTGTCCTATAAGTCTAAGTAGGGTATATTGTCTTTTAGCTCTTCTAAGTAGTTTATAAACTAGACTACACTCTAGCCTTTTTACTATTTTGTATTATAGTATCGCTGGTTATAATCCATCCCTTAATTAGTAGGGTCTTGGACCTAATTAACTAACCAGGACTTAAGTTTGCTGAATTTAAGGGGTGTAGTAAGTTTCTTCTTATAGCATATCCATAAACTCTTAACGGTGCTATATAGGAAGGTAGAAGCAATTAGTGTCTAATTATACTTATTAGAGTAACGTTTTAGATCTAGCCAAAACTTAGTTTCGCATTAATGGATAAAATAATTGCAGTTCCTAAGACTATCACCATTATACTCATCAGGTTCCTTTATACGGAATTTAGGTTTATCTAACGTTATAGTATAGTATAGCGTTGCCCCTCTAAGTCTGCTTTGTGTCTGGGGTGTCTATACTTCTCCCAATTGTTCTTGCAATTGTCCTTAGTAGTCTTAATATACTTATCTCAATTATATCTCCAACTCCTTTGTCTTTTATAGGGTCTCGCGTAGCGACCACTCTAATAACTTTTTAGCGGTGATCGTTCCTAAGGGTCTTAGAAGGTTAGATAGACTAGCTATAGCTTCCTAGTCTACTTTTTTATAAGTAGAGGGAATGCGCTCCTCTAGAGAGACTCTCTAAGCCTCTTAAGGTAAGGGCGTTGCTTTGTAGGGTAAAGGAGTATGGCCCGTTATTATTAATTAATAGCCGTACGTTCCTAACGGATTGTAAGCGATTAGAATTATAAGAGGCCAGCCTAACTAGAATGTATAATTATCTAATTAACAGTATCACAAGTAAGTAGAAGGTAAGTTGAAGATAAGTTAAAGGTAGAATAAGTTTTACGTATTAAAGGACAAATACTTCTAACCACTTCTATTTAGAGACTAATCACTGGTTCTTCTCTAGAGGAGAACTAGCTTCCTATATAAACCTTCTAAGACACTAGTAAAACCTTTCGCCCCTATCTATCTAACTATATCTCTTCTGGAATATATATGGGACGTAAGTAGGATATTAATAAAACCTCCTACTGTCTCATCTAATATGTACCTCCTAGGGGATTCCGTTACAATAGGCTCGTACCTATATTGCTAGTCTTTGGCGCCTACCCTTAAATAACTAACAATTCTCTACTATCCCTATCCGTTACGCAATGAGCGGAGGCTATTCATAAAGCAACAAAAGAGGTGCGATGTCTCTATGCTACACGCCAGATCAACAACGCACTAGGAATAAGAAATAGCCTAAATATCTTAACTACGCTTAATCTGCCACTCTAATCTAAGGTATACATATAGCGTAAAAAGGGAGGATGGTCAGGCCTATATAAACTTATTATAATTAATGGTTAGACTTGCACTTTTTAAATACCCTATAAACCCACTTAATTCCGCTTAACCGTTGTTAAGCCCTACTATAGAAACAACAGTTCTGAGCCTTTATAGAATGCCCTAGAGGATACCCTAAAGAAGAACTACAATTAATATACTTTAGAAGGCGACTATAATCCTAATATAATTATAGTAGATGTGCTGTAACCACAACGCGGTAGAGGTCGCCTAAAGAAATCACAAAATCGCCAATACCTTATTCATTTTAAAGAGCAATTTATTACTGCTATTAAGAGTAAAGACAAGTTATTAATGGCCTTTATAACAGCTAAAGAGAAGACTGACTTTAAGCTCACAAAACAGCTCTAAAAGGAAGGCTGTATTATAACTCTAGGAGCTCCTTTCTAAGTATTTAATAAGCAGGAGATCGACAGTCTTATTACAAAAGGAGTCTTTAAATTTAAGAAGTATAACCCTACTAAGTTTAATAGAGTTCGTATCTTTAAGTTAAAAATAGTTAATAAGATTAAAGGTAAAGCTACTAATACCCCATTTAAGAAGTTAAGACTGGTTATTTAAGGTTATAACAACAACGGTAAGAAAGTAATTCTTATATAATCCCCTACAATTCAACAAGCTAGTTAGTGAGTTATTATTACGTTAACTCCCTCCTTAATAAAAAATAGAATAGCGGTTTATTTGCGAGATATTACTTAGGCCTATACCCAATTAGAGACGCGCCTTTAGCGCTTAATACTAGTATACCTTCTAGAGCAAATTCGCTACTAATATCCTAAAGATACAATCATGGTTGTACTTAAGCCATTATATAGAATCGCAGAGGCAGGAACTTATTAGTAGGCTACTTATAGTAAGCACTATAAAGAGAAGCTCTTAATAACTACTTCTATATTTAATCCCTGCTTTCTTATTATAACTATAGGAACTCCGTTTGGAATCATTGGCATATAAACTAATAATATAATTATTTTAGGAGACAACCAATTTTTAGCTCTTAAAGAAGATAAGCTAGTAAAGGCAAATCTAATAGCAAAGCTAAAGGAAAAGCTTAATTTAACAATACTATTACTCTTTAATAGATGCATCCTTTCCCTAAATAAGGATTCCATTGCTTTACGCCAGAAGGGTTAAGGCAAAAAGATTAATATTATTAACGTTAATTCTCCAAAACAAGGATACGTGGAGTAACGCGCTTGTAGAGCTTATATTGCTTCTATCTGTTAACCTAAGGCTTCCTTTAATCTCTCTATTGCCGCTTAGCACTAGGAACCAACTAGGGATAACATTCTTATCCTAAATAAGCGTCTTTCCTAGTAAATAAACCATCTCGATTGGGGACTACTTTACGTGCCTATTAATCTTCCCACCGCCAAGCTCTTTGTATTTGTTGATAGATCATTTATAAATAATAAAGATTTTAGCTCCTAGCTAGGATATAAGATTATTATCGCGAATAAATCTACTAGAGAGAATAACTTTATAATCTACAGCAATCTTATCTATTAGAGCTTAACCAAGAGTAAGCGCGTCACTTAAAGCGTTCTAGCGTTAGAGATATATAGAATGGTTAGTAGAGTTAATATAGCAATCGCAATTAGAACTACCCTAAAGATAATTATAGATTAACTCGAACTTCCTATTATCCCTACAATCGTGTGCACCAACTTATATTCCCTCTACGAGTGTTTAGTTAAGCTTAGTACCATAAAGGAGAAGCGCCTTATAATTAATATTATAGTACTTCGGCAATTGTCACAGTGCTGTAATGCAAGTAGGCTAAATAACTACATTGTGGTATGAAGAGGAGAAGAAGATGGAAAGGGGGTATTATATACAAATAGTAGGGCCAGCCCGCCAAGGCGCTAATGGTGGGCCAGCCAACAGTAGGAAACAGTACGAGACAGTGTACGACAGGTCAGTGCCGTGACAGTACTCCCCTCCCCTAGAAGGTTTGGTCCCCAAACCGAACAAATAACTCTAAAAACAGGTAATGCGCGGGGGCTGGTTTTCGTCGCGAAGATGTCGGTTCCGCTTACCGCCCTTAGCCAAGCCAATGGCGATTTTCTATCCCGGGGATGGAAAATCCTGATTGGTTAGTTCAGTGAATAAAGTCGGCAGAACTCTACACCGCCACTGGAATCAATCTGCGTGGCGTTTCGCGGCGTTCCTTGGCAAGAATCTGGCCAATTAGACAACTTTAACCGGTGGTTAAAGTTCCATGACATCTCAACCACCATAAATTAATATCGTGGTCGGCCACGACCTCGGCGTAACTTTTCCTTATCTCGTGCCCAGTCTGGGGGTCCGGGCTTCTCAGGGTGTTGTTCGTGGAACTTATGTAGTGCGCGCTCGCACCCTTTTAGGGACTTCTCGGGTTCCTAGGCAGAGTTGGTAACAAGCAAGCTGGCTTGACTAGCTTGCTTGCTTGCTTGATTAGTAATCAAGCAAGCCAGCAAGCCAAAAGGCCTAATTTTGGCAAGCCAGCAAGCCTAATTAGGCCCAGCTTGCTTGCTTGCTTGCCTGCTTGATAGGAATTATATATATAGGGTTTTGGTTGAGAGTCCAATCTGGTAATACACTTTTGGTGTTGAGTTTTGCTGATTTTGCTCCGTGTAATCATTTTTCCGCGCCGAACCTCCTCGCGCACAAGTCGCGATCTAGAGTTAGGGAGATCTCTCCCTTGTACCCCTTTAAAACACGACCAATCTAGGAGCTATATACTAGCCCTACTATTAGTTATGCCCTAAGACCTTACCGAAGCCAACCTAAACGCGATAGCTACCCTAATGCCCACAATTGCACTTTCTGAAGCTGTCGCTCTAGATACTTCCCCGCTATTAGATGATAGCAATCCTGAGACAAATTACAATGGAATTGATTAGGAACAACTCGGGCGATACCAGAAGCCATTTAAAGCCTTAGAAAGGGGCCAGAGCTTTATTTATAAGTATGGATATTGGCTTTAATATTGTAGTAGCAAGCGACTGTTCTGGGAATGCAAGTATTGTCATCAGCATGGTATACCGGGCGGCCGATTTGACGTTACCGCTACTACCTCTTCTGCGTCCCGACACCTTGCAGAGGAAAAGAAGGGCCATGGCTATAATAAGCAGGGCGAAATTGAATTCGAGAAGAAGTGGAAGGTAACAATACTTAAAGTTCTTAATAAAAAGCATAAAATCTCTTAAGGCCTTGCGAATAATCTCATTGGCGGCTTTAATAAGAACACCTTCCAGTAAGCTATAATTAAGTGGATTACTAAGAACAATCATCCTTTATAAGAAGTCGAAACGCCTTCCTTTTGTACTATGATAGCTGCTGCCAATCCCGACGCTAAGAGATGGATTTGGAAAACGCATTGATCAATTCGGCTTTATGTAATGTAGAACTATAAGGCCTACTAGCTAGCCGTAATTAATAAGCTTGCGAACACCCGCTTAAAGCTTCATTTCTCATTTAACGGCTGGACTACGTGTAGTGGTAAATACTCCCTTACTAGCGTATGCGTTCACCACCTTAATCGCGAAGGCAAGGTAGTTAACTACTTAATTACTCTACCAGAGCAACTTGGCCGCCACACAGGAATTAACTACGCCAAAGTAGTAAGCAGCGTTCTTACCCATTTTGGCGTCAGTAAAGAGAGGCTTGGCTGTTTTATTACTAACAACGCCGCCAATAATGGTATCTGCCTAGATCATCTGTCTCTTAAGTTTGGCTTCAAGAAGGAGACTTGCTGGATCTAGTGCGCAGCTTATACCCTCAATCTTATGGCCCAGTCGATTTTATTTGGAAAAGATAAAGACGCCTATAAGAATAAGGATGTAAATATACCAGTATATTAACTGATAAATCTTAACTTCCTACTCCCTTACTAATTTCTACTAAGTAGGACGAAGAACGTTTCCTTAAAGAATGGTGAAAGGAAGGTCCTCTCGGCGTTCTTATCAATATCCTTAATTCTATTACTATACCTCAGCTTTATTAAATCTTTGAGGATTACTAGTAATCGGAGCAGAGCAATCTACTAGCAGCTAGCGTTAAAATCCTTTAGGTAATAAAGCCAGTTAAAACTAGATGGAATAGTTATCACGACGCCTTCGCCCGAGCTATCCTTCTTCGCGGCGCAATCGATTTAATCGCGCAATATATAATTACAAAGTATGAGAAGGAAGTGGCTCCTCTAATAGCTAAGGGAAAGAAGGTGCCTCCACCTCCCCTAGTTATCGTAGGTGGAGCTTTAGACTCTTATAATTGGGACGTTATTATCAACTACATTGATATTCTATTACCAATTCGCGAAGCTACTAAGCTGCTTAAAGCCAGAGGCAAGTCGGGCCTGTATGGAGCGATTTGGGAGGTTATTCCTATATTTGATTAGCTGCTTAAGCTCTTTGAGGAAAGGAAGGCTTAAGTAGCTGAAGTAATAGTAGAAAGCTATCCAGATCAAGAACTAATTAAGGACCACTACGCGATTAACCTTAACTGTGGCTGGTTAAAGCTTAACAAGTATTTTGAGAAGCTTGATACGACTTCTGTCTACTATACAGCTGTTCTGCTTTATCCTCTCTACAAGAACTTCTGTAAGTACGCATAGGCAGATCGCCCCGATTGGCTAATTAAAAACGACGCAGCTTTCCTTAACCTTTGGCTTCTATATAAAGCTTATTCAGAACCTTTAACTACGTTACTAACCTAGCCGCAGAAACGAACACACGCGGTGTTGGGTAGAGATGACTACATTTATGCTAATACTTGTTGCTCTTAAAGCCTTGCCAACGCCGATAAATACGAGACTTGGAAGGCTTAAGAGCCTCTTAAAGACAATTATCCGCTTGCGCACGATCCTATATTATATTGGTGGTAGGAGTGAACAACTTGGCCAAGGCTCTCAAAGATGGCTCTAGATATATTGACTATACCAGCCACAAGCGATGACTGCGAGCGAGCGTTTAGTGAAGCTGGTGATCTTTTAGAGCTGTGTCGCTTAAGGCTTCGCCCTAACATTATTGCTGCCTTGCAGTATAGCCGCAGCTATAAAAAGATGGGCTTTAAAAGATCTAGTATAAGTAGTAAGTTTGCTATAATCTATATAGGAAAAAGCTAATATCTAAATGCTTCAGCTGTAGCGTCCTTATTACTAAAGCCTCTTTTAAAGCCTTACTTAGACCCTCCCTTAGAGCCTCACTTAGAGCCTTGCTTAGACCCTCCCTTAAAGCCTCCCTTAAAGCCTCCCTTAAAGCGTTCCTTTAAGCCTCCCTTAAAGCGTTTCTTGAAGCCGTCCTTAACACCACGCTAAGCCTCGTGATAACTACTGCGTAACTACACCGTATAATTACTATAAGTCGTAGCCGCGGAGGAACTTTTGGGTGGCTTATAGCCCTAATTTTGTATATAACACCAAAAATTCTATATAAAGTTAATTAAGCGGTTAAGCAAGCAAGTAAGCCGAATGATTTTAATCAAGCAAGCCAAGCCAGTAAGCTTAAGGTGCCTAAAATTGCAAGCTAGTAAGCTGAGGGCTCTTAGCTTGGCTTGCTTGCTTGTTACCTACTCTATTCCTAGGTTTCTTCGTTGTGATACTTCCACTTAATATAATATGTTAGGCCGTACTCGTCTATTTGTTTATTATGTATATCAAGGATCTTTTTAAATTCCCACTTGTCCGTGATGTTGCCATTATTGTCTCTTTTGGCTATCCTTCCTGTGACATTACGACGTTCCTTTTTGTTGATGCGTGCTTGACCAGAGATCTCTTTAGGGAACTAGAGGCGGACTTTTGAAGTATGGAAAGACTTGTTAACGCGGATGTGGTCTGGGAGGTTAACTACAACTGCTCCTCTGTAGGCAGCTAGGACGGGCCAGGGTCCGTCCTAGTTATTGTCCCACTTCCTCTTGGGCTGGTTAGTCTTTATGTTTTTAAGGCTGACTATAACCATGTTATCCTTTTTGAATATTGTACCTTCGTCTCGTTTTATATTAGCGTTGTCTTTATAGCGTCGCTGGGAGATACGAGCTAGGGCTTTAAGCTGGGTTAAGATGCGCTTGAAGCGGTTAGTAATAGTATTAGCTTATAGGTACTCCTTCTTTGTATATATAGATAGGGCTGATGGCTGGGGGCCCGCTGGTTCGACGCCTAGATGTGGGTTGTAGCTATAGTTGGCAAAGAATGGTGAGATTTCCATGGTCTTATTAATCTGGTTATTTGTGGTAAACTTGGCAAGGGGGAGCCAATCTACCTAGTCGTCTTGGGTGAAGCTCACGAAGGCGCGTAGGTACTTATTTATTGCTGTATTAATAATCTCGGTTTGGCTATTTGTTTTAGGGTGCCATGCGGAACTAGGGCTCAGGGTTACCTTTAGGCGCTGGTTTAGGCGACGCCAGAAGTTAAAAATAAATAAAGAGCCTCTATTGGAAACGATAGTATTTAGAGCGCCGTGTAACTTATAGACAGTGTAGATAAATGCTTTGACAAGCTCCTTAGTATCTAGGCCAGTGACAGGAATAAAGTGTCTCATCTTTATTAGGCGGTTAATAACGACAAAGATATGTCTATATATTTTGCCGTTACGAAGGCACTTAGGCAGGTCGACGACGTGGTTAATAGAGATATCGGTCTATGGGCGGACTGGTAGTTCTAGTGGTTTTAGGAAACCGGGCGGTGCTAAGCGTGGGGTCTTTATGCGGAAGTAAAGAGCGCAGTCTTTTACAAAGGTAGCTGTGAACTGTGAAATACCTGGTTACTAATAGGTTCGATTAAGGAGGTTTAGCGTCTTAACGCGGCCCGGGTGGCCTATAGGACCCAAACTATGCGTGCGGTATACGACTTCTAGTTGGAGTTTAGGTGAATTAGGGACAAATACTTGATTCCTATAGTAGATTAGGCCGTCGACAATTAAACATTTGGATTTATTACAGCGGAGTAACTTCCTGATCTACTTAGGCCAGCGATGTGCTTTACGGCCTTCCTGTTTGTGTAGCGCAGCCAATATATCCCTAGCGAGTTTATTCTCCTTATAGGCATTCTTAATAAGCTCCTTAAGGGGTTTTTTCTTAGGCTCTGGGTCTATTACTATAATAAAGTCTTTGATGCTCTGGTCTTGGGATTTACTCAGCAGCTCTTCTAGGATAGCGGGGTCGACTTTTTTTTATAGTAAGATAACGCGGTCTCGGTATTGTAGACGTTCGTTACCAGCATTAGTAGGTGCTACGCCTGGGAGACGGCTAAGAGCGTCTAGGATTGTGGCTTTGGTACTAGGCCTATAGGTAATAATAAAGTTAAACTAAGAGAGGAACTTAGCCCATTAGACTTAGCGCTAGTTTAGTTGTTTTATTATTATAAAGGTCTGGAGGTTCTTATAGTCTGTAATAATCTTAAATAGTTACTTGGTTTCTTGTAGTTTAGGGCGCTATTCTTTTAGTGCTTTTATAATTGCTAGGAGCTCCTTATTATATATCTTATAGTTACATTCCGGGGCGGAGTGCTTGGTAGAGAAGAATACAACTGGCTTAAGTTTACTATCTTTGCTAGCTTAGTAAAGCACTTCTCCTAAAGCCTAGTTTAAGGCGTCTATCTCTACTACGGTTTTCTTTATGTAGTTGTAGTATACTAGGACTGGTGCTGTAGTAAACGCTGTCTTTAGTGTCTAAAAGGCTTGTGCTTGATTAGGGCCCCATAACCAATTAGTACTCTTCTTTAGTAGCCTAGTTATAGGTTTAACAACTGCGGAGTAGCTTTAGATAAATTGTTAGTAAAAGTTTGCGAAGCTAAGAAATTGCTATAGTTCTTTAATTAATGTCGGGTCCTTCTATTTCTATAGGGCCTGCACCTTCTCAGGGTCCATAGTTATGCCATTAGTTGAGATAATCAAGCCGAGATATTTTGTTTTAGTAGTATAAAACTTAGACTTATTAATATTAATCTATAGTCCAGCGTTGCCGAGTCTCTGGATAACTTTATTTACATATTTAGTGTGCTTAGTGCGTATTTTAGAGAAGACAAGGACATTATTAAGGTAGGCAGTGCAGTAGTTATTAAGGGCGTTGTGTAAAATATGGTTAATATAGTTCTGGAACATGGTGGGCGTATTATAGAGACTAAACAGTGTAACTAATATCTTATAGAGTCCGAACTGGGTAATAAATGCTATAAGCTACTTATAACCTTCCGCAATCCAGATCTAGTTAAACGCAGCAATTATGTCGAGCTTAGTAAAGTACTTAGTACTATAGAGTGCATTAAGTATCTTGCGGATTAGTGGCAATGGGTACTAATTCTTAATAGTAACTATATTTAGGCCTTGGTAGTTATAGCAGATTTGTACACTACTACCAGGTTTTACAGCAAGGAGGAGTAGTATGGCGGCTAGTGAGGTTAATTTATAGATAAAACCCTTATCCAGTATCTTGTTAATCTATTTCTTTACACAACTAAGTTTAGTGGGTGAGAGTGGTCTGTTCTTATAATATAGGGCCTGCTTTCTGGGTATAATCTTAATTTTATAGTCCTATGGTTGGTGAGGGGGCAGCTTATCTATATTCTTAGGGAGGAAGTGTTTAATATATTCGCGAAACTCTTTTGGTAAGCGTTATAGAATATCTTTATGGGTTAATCCTGGTTTGCCTTTTAGGAATTTCTCAACATTAGTATTAACTATCTTTCGGCGTAGAAACTCAGGCTTGGTTTTTAGGTTTATCTTAAGGAAGTTATAAAAATAAGGGGGTAGCGCTTTGCGGGCTTCCTCTATTATATAGTTACCTTCCACTAGCTAGCGGAAAGATCTTTCTAATAGGTTTGGTACTTCTATTAGGCCTATAGGCAGCTCTTTAAGCAGCTATTAGTGTTTTTCTTATTTAACTAGTTTTACTAGCTCCGCTATATAGATCCTTATTACCTTTATATCTTTTTGTTTACAGAACTAGGTGAAATTAACGGCATAAGTGCATCTAATATTGTCCAGATTGGGGCGTATCTGGTTCTCTAGTGCTACGGCTGGGCTAGCACGGCTTAGTTGGCCTAGGGGGGCGGAAACAAGGCGGCGGCCCTGTATGGTACACGTAGGAGACAGGTGTAAGGTTAGGCGTTATAGGGGGGAGGTCTTAATTGCTCTGGTTTTGGTCTTGGCTATAACGTCTTTAGCTATTATATGTGTGGTCGCATATGCGTATAGTAAATAACTTAAAGTTAGGTGTCTTGTTGGCTAACCTAGGTTAAGCGGGTATATGCGGGGGACTTATAGTTCTAGCGGTGTTTGTTTTTTTAGGGATAGGGCAGTAGTCCAGTCTTCTAGGATCTCTACTTTGTTTATTACGTATATTAGGTCACTAGTGTTAGGCACCTCTTCTACTATTAGCTAACGGTATCTGAGCGTTGGCCTTGTAATGTGTCCGCATAGTGCTACTTAGTCACAATCGGGAATGTGCCATAGGAGACAGTTGTAGGTATAATAATTAGAGTTAAACTTAAGCTCTAGAGCGGGGAAGTCTGCCCTTAGGTTATGTTTTTTAAGCTAGGGCATTCCAAGAATTACTAGTATAGAAGGTGATAATTTCGTGACGTAGAAAAGCATAGATTCTGTATAGTGGCCAATTGTCATTTTTGCTGTAAAGTAGTGGGTAATAAAGCTAGATAGGAGTCCGTTAGCAAGGCGGAGTGGTTTTAGGACTAGGAGTCTTTTTATTATAATATTATACTTTTTTATAAGTAAGTCTTCGTCTACAAATGCTAGTGCTGTACTACCGGTGTTAACAAGGCTTACTATTTTAATGAAAACTTATAGGAGTGGGTTATGTAGTAAGGAGAGGTAGGTTTAAATAAAGATGGTATTTCTATTATTATTTACTGTTCTAAGGTTAAGTGGTAGTTAACTTAGAATAAGGTTTAACTAATCTAGTAGTATAGATCTAATCCTTTTATCCTCCTCCCCGTATGGTTCTAACCCTTAGAGGCGACTTAGTCCAAGGGTTGGCCTTTTAATAACTAACTTGTGGGGCTTGGCTAGTGGCTATAGTCTTGGCTAGTATGCCCTAACGTATCGGTCTCCGACGGTGTATATATGCTAGAGGGTACTTTACCGATAATATAGCCGGTCTCACGATTAGTAGCGATATGGAGCATTTGTCTGTAGTTCGCGTATGGGACCATTAGCTGGGGCTGTATTGGGGAAGGCTATTGTAGGGGTGGGTTTCTATGTCTGAACTTACGTCCTCGTCCGCGGTTACCATTTTGGTTGCTATCCCCTCTGCTAAAGAATCTGCCGCGGCTAGAAGGGGGTTAGCGCAGTAGCATTAGGAGGGGATTTAGGTTCGCCCTAAGGTTATAAGCATCTTTTTAGTGGCTAGGTTAACTACATGCTATACAGAGTCTATTATCTATATGGTGTCTTCGGACGTCGTTAGGGAGGCTACTACTACCGCTACTAAATTTAACGGCGTCAAGGTCCATTAGGTTATTCTATAGTACTAGTGCTAAGGTGTTGTTATTAGGTAATATAGGTCAATAGCCGCCAGCGGTACTTGGCTTAGCGGTATTTAGCTTTATATAGTGGGCATAGTTCTATAGGTTATAAGCGAACACGTCCATCTGCTTACTCTAGCCTTTATAGTCAGCATCACCAATCTTGCGGCTGAGGGTAAGGGCTAGGTCTTTTATCTTTAGTAAAATATTCTTCTTAAGCAAGTCTACTTTTTGTTTCTCAGTCTTGTTTACTTTAATTATTAACTTATTAAGCTCTGCTTTCTAGGACCAGTAGTTATGCTTGCCCTGGCTTAAGGTATCTAACTTATTTTTAGCCGCTTGGGTTGTATTAATAGTCTTATAGTGCTTCCTTATGTACATAAGCATAGACTTTTAGTTGGAGAAGGTCCATTTACTCAAGTTATTTGGGTATATGTATAGTATATTAAGGCCATACTTAATATAGTCATAGGCCTTATCTGTCAGCATGTCTGACATATAAAGGATTTTGTCTATTAGAGTCTTAAAGTACTTTATATCTCTTTAGAAAACACCTTGGATCTTCATTTCCTATATCTTAAATTTTTCTTATTTTTCAATTAGTGATCCCTTGCTATTAAACAGGGTTAGATCTTTTGCTTTATACTTTTTTCTACGGGGCTTGGTTAGAAGAGGGGAGCCAGTAGCTATATTCTTCTCGGCAATAGTTTGGGTGAGTATAGTAATCTAAGAGCTTAGACTTTGTATAGTTTTAGTATATACAAGAGCTTATTGTTCGTTTTATTGTATATATGGTTTGAGCGTCTTAAGGAAGTTAATTCTGTGCTAAGCTTCTTTAAGTTAAGACTTTATAGTTCGGCCTTTATTATAGACGGCTTAGAGGCCGTTCTTAACGCTAGTTAAAAAGGTTGTATATATAGAAAGGTGCTAGAAGGTTCCTGCCACATTAAGGTCCTTAGGGTACTCTAGGCCATTCCTAATTACCCAGGTAATGTGGGTGTGGGAGGTATTAAAGAGGCAGGCGAGCGCTTCGCATAGGTTTATTAACGGGGTATTATCTATATTATAGTCGCCCATTTCAAGGGATCTAGGTAAGGCAATTAAAATCTATAAGGCTGGCTGTAATGCTAAGATTATCTATAACTGTACTAAGATTATTTAAGATTATACTAAGATTGTCTAGGACTGTGCTAGGGTTATCTAGGACTGTAGTACGGTGTTATTAGTCGCGCCAGGTCGCGATTACACTAGAAAAACGGAGACAGTATACTTAGGAAGAGGGAAAAAACAAAGGTCATAACAGGGCGCAATTAGAGATACCATAAACTATTACAGTGCTGTAATGCAAGTAGGCTAAATAACTACATTATAGTATAAAGAGGAGAAGAAGATGGAAAGGGGGTATTGTACACAAATAGTAGGGCCAGCCCGCCAAGGCG
>Ga0307507_10005828_pt1 | contig 19702 bp, 33 predicted proteins | sample 7_EM_MG_FD_207223 | JGI IMG/M metagenome (GOLD analysis project Ga0307507, IMG submission 207223) | Populus trichocarpa ectomycorrhiza microbial communities from riparian zone in the Pacific Northwest, United States - 7_EM | ecosystem: Host-associated > Plants > Roots > Unclassified | place...
GTTGGACAACACAAATCATTAGACGAACTACCCCTGGTATATCAGAATCCCTCAGCAGGGAATAAAGACGGGTAGTTGGGGGCTGCCGATACACAACCAAGATAGGATTTTACCTCTCACGAAAAATCCTACCCTCGGAAATCCCCAACCATAATGGAACTATTTTATATTTTCTGAAATATTTGGTGAAAGGAAAAAGCAGTTTCTCTGAGGAGGCTTCATGAGCCGAAACTGCGCAGGCGCGGTAACAAACCCAAAAAGGTTACCACAAGGAAGAGAGCTTGTAAGACACGAGGCCTCCGCCCCAAGTGAACAAAATATAAACCAAATCCACAGCCCTACAAGTGCCCTGAAGGAAATTCCATCCTAGTCATATCAGGCAAACGGCATAAGATTAGAGTCTTACTAGACTCTGGCTCCAACATATTCCTCCTAAACCAACACACTGCACGCACCCTGAAAGTGGCTTACGAAATGAGAGGAAAGCCACTCAAAATAACCACATTCAATGGCAAAGTATCCTCCACGGGAGGAAAATACTATTGACATCTGATTCAACTCGAAATCGGTACCAATGGCCAAACAACTATGGTCTCTTGCGAGATTGCGGACGCAGGCAAATATGATATGATCATACCGTTTGGGTGGTGGCATCATGAACATCCAATAAGAAATATCGAAACCCCGGAGAAATGGTGTTTTGAACACTCTAAGTGTGTAGAATAGGTACAAGATAAAGGCATCGCCGAAATGTTGGAATGGGACGAGACGGTAGCTTTCGATGAAGAAGCCCAAATGATATGAAGGATCGGATCCATAAGGCAGGAGAAAGTACAATTGGTCTGATTGCCAAAGCCGTATTGGCGGTACAACGAATTGTTTGAGAATGAAACAACAGAAATGCTGGCTCCTAGGCGAACCTTGAACCATGGGATTGACCTCCAAGACGCAGCCACTCCACCTTGGGGACCTATGTACCCAATGTCAGCTTACCAATTAGAAGAACTAAACAAATATCTTCACAAAATGTTAGCCGAAGGGAAAATAGTTCATAGCAAATCTCCGGCGGGCGCACCAATCCTTTTTGTTCCCAAACCTGATGGATGACTACGATCATGCGTGGACTACCGTCAACTAAATAAGTTAACCATACTCAACAAATACCCTTTACCGCTCATGACGGAACTAAGAGAACGAGTGGCCAGTGCAACCATCTTTATCAAGTTCGACCTAAAAGACAATTATCATCTTATTCAAATCAAACAAGGAGATGAAAGGAAAACTACCTTCCGTACCTGATATGGACATTCTGAATATAAAGTAATGGCATTTGGGTTGATCAACGAACCCGCCATGTTCAAGGGAATGATGAACACTCTCCTCCGAGAATTCCAGGATCACGGAGTTGTAGTATATTTGGAAGACATCCTAATTTACTCAAAGACAATGGAAGAATATGAGGCTCGGGTCAAACAAGTGCTAGCCAGGCTAGAACGCTATCACCTGGCGGTATCCTGAAAGAAATCCGTGTTCCATGTCGATACAGTTGAATACCGTGGATACATCGTCAGAAAAAGTGGCCTCACTATGAGCGAAAAGAAGGTTGAAAGTATCGTCAATTGGAGAGCCCCAGGGTCTGTAAAAGACGTACAAATCTTCATTCGTTTTGCAAATTCCTACCGACAGTTCATAGAAGACTTCTCAATAGTTTGCAAACCGATTACCGACACTTTGAAAACCAAGCGAGGAAACCATTCATGGTTTTGGGGGGAGGAACAGGACAAAGCCTTTGAGGAACTTACGCGAAGATTCACCTCAGGCCCTATTCTAGCACATATTTACCCGGACCGAAAAACCGTGATCGAGACAGACGCTAGTGACTTCACACAAGGCTGTATCCTTGCCCAGTACTTGGGAAAACCACTACACCCCGTTGTGTTCCACTCATGAAAGCTAAACAATGCCAAAAGGAATTACGAAATTCATGATAAAGAGTTATTGGCAATCCTAGAAGCATTCCGCGAATGGAAACACTACGTATTAGGAGCAGACGACCTGGTGACATTATACACCGACCACCAGAACCTACAATACTTCCTTACTACGAAGCTCTGGAACCCCCGACAGATTCGATGGGCTCAATGGCTAGCGAATTTCAATTTTAAAATAGGTTACCGCTCCGGCAGCAGAGGGGGCAAACCTGATGTATTAAGGCTGCGGCCGGAGTACCGCCTCGAGGAGTGAGCGACGCATTGGGAACAGACAATTTTGAAACCAGAACATTTTGAAGTTTCACTTTGCCACAGAAAGGACCAAATTCAGGTCAGCCTCGTGGCAGGAAAAAAGAGGACAACGAACCGGCTCTGAATAAAAAGAGTGCAACAAAAAGCGATAATCTCAACAACAGGTTCCAGGATGGCAGCAGGACATGACATTTACACCTTAAAAGACGGCACCATTCCAGTCCACAGAGAGATGATAGTTGACACCGGAATCGCAATATAACTACCCTGAGGACCATACGGCAGGCTGCCGGCAAGAAGTCGCATGGCCAGTAAACATGGAATAGCAGTGGCCGGTGGTGTCATAGATGCGGATTACACTGGCTAAATAAAAGTAATATTACACCACCATGCGAATGCCAGTTACGAATTCAAGGCAGGCGATCGTATCGCACAACTAAGCGTGGCCAAAATACAAACACACGATGGCATAGAAATCGATAATCTGGAAGACAAAGAAAGGGGAACTCGGGGATTCGGCTCAAGCGATATCGGTCCCAAACGGCTAATTACGTGTGAAGAACTCAAGGTGAAAGTGTGTTTCCTAAATCCAGACCCTCAGGACAACTCATACTTTGACGAAGAAGATATTCACATACACACTAGGCTACGAGACGAGGTGACAATGCTGTCCAGTGCCATGATTGCAGCAATACAAATGCAAACCATGTACGACTCATTCCTGGACAGAATAAGAATGGTAGGAAAAGAGGGTCACACTTGGATGGCAGGCAAAGGGGAGTTACGTCAGTTAAAGGAAAAACGGGAAACACTACCAAAGCACTAGGAACTGGAAGATGGATTACTGTATTACAAGGGTAGAATATGCATTCCTTCATAGGAAGAACTCTTAACAGAGATCGCAAAAGGATGTCAGGACTCCAAGGTAGCCGGACACTTCGGGCAAGAAAAAACCATTGAATTGGTTACAAGAAACTTCCATTGGGGAAAACTCAGCAAATGGATAAATGACTATGTCCGATGGTGCGACGAATGTCAACATAACAAATCTCCACAACACGCGAAGTATGGCTGGCTCCAACCTGTAGAAGTACCCTAGGCAGCATGGACCTCTATCTCAGTGGATTTCATTACCCAATTACCCGAGTCCCAAGCACAGACCCAAATCATACTCGTAGTGGATCGTTTACAAAAATGGCCCAGTTTATTGGCTTAGCGACAACTGCGACCACAAAGGATGTCGCAGATACCTTCCTCAAGGAAGTTTGGAAACTTCACAGACTCACTTAGGAAATCGTGATGGAGTTGGATGCAAAGTTTTTGGGTGAATTTTGGAAATCATTGTGCAAAGCATTAGGAATTAAGCGGCGAATGTACATGGCATATCTCGCACAACGGGACGGACAAACCGAAAAAACCAACCAAGTGCTGGAAGGTTACCTTCGTAACTTTGTCAACTATGACCAAAGCGAATGGTATCAGTTGCTACTGTTGGCCGAATACCCCTACAATAATTCCAAAGCAAGCGCACATAAACTAACCCCCTTTTCGCCAATTCCGGATTCCATCCACCAACAGAATGGATGAAGGGGAGAGTGGCTCAAAACCCAAGAGCCACAATGAATACGCACTGGATGAAAACAGTTCAGGAGAACGCGAGGACAACCCTTGAGCAGACCAGAGAGGCCATGAGGAAATACTACGACCGGAAGGCGACACCACAGCCCAACATCGAAACAGGTGAGCTGGTAATGTTGAACGCAAAAAACATCTAGAGGAAACGACCGACAAGAAAGTTCACACCACGATTGTAGGGCCCTGTTAAATTCTTAGAGAAAAAAGGCAATTTGGCATTCAAACTCAATTGCCCGGCTCGCTGGAAATTCCACCCAGTATTTCACGTCTCGCTACTAGAAGCCTACAAAGTCTCTGACCGACCCAACCGAGAAGAACCGCCACGAGAACCAGAAGACGTCGAAGGTAACCTGGAATGCGAAGTTGAAAGAATCGTCAAAAGTCAGATAATCACCTACACGAGAAAAGTCAGAAGGGTGGACAAGGAGTTCAAGGAACTCGGATACTTTGTAAAAAGGGCAGGATGCTCCGAGCATGAGAATACCTGGGAACCACCGGAGGGGTTGGAAAATGCCAGGGAAGAGGTGGAACAATTTCATAGGGAAAACGCAGAGATGCCGGGGCCGCACTTGACTGAGTAGTATGAGAAAGGTTTTCCACAAGTGGGCAAGTAAACGCTTCTGGTTTTTGCCCTTACCATACGGAGCTCACGAAGGATTAAGAATGTAATATATCTAGACAAAAAGGATTCGGGACCAAACTTAAGAGGAGGGAGCAAGCCTCCTCCGACAAACTGCTTTTTCCTTTCAACAAATATGTTTGAAAATATAAAACAATTTGATAATGGTTGAGGATTTCCAAGGGTAGAACTTTTCGTGAAAGCTAAAATCCTATCTGTTTTATATCGGGCAGCCCACTACTAGCGGTCTTTATTCCCTGCCGAGGGATTCCCATCTCCCAGGGGTAGTTCGTCTGATGATTCGTGCTTTGCGGCTTGGATGCGCCTCGCGTTCTGACCGACTTATCCACACTTATCGGTAGTTACGTGGAGTCTACCCTACCTCTTGCCTCATTCCTCCTGCCCGAACTGGAGTTTCTTCATGAGGTGGGTAGCGGTTATGTGGGTGCAATGAACGTGACCAACTACTTTGAGAGAAATCTAGAGGTCGCCCCCTTCGTCCGACATGACACCCAAATGGGGTGTCGTGTTATCGAGTAGTGTGACCAATAGCACTCATTGGTTATTTTTCCTTGTAAGACTCTTTATTTTTCCTTGTAAGACTCTCTTCTTTTAATCGTTTTCGATTGTGTACTTTCGGATATGCCTTTGGGGACGATTACCCTGGTGTCTCCCTCGTCTGATGCCAACTTCTCTGTCATCACCTTGGCTCGAGTTCCGTACTTGGCTCTTTTCATGCTGTCCTTGTCTCCTCTTAAGTTTTCTACTAACCGTGGTTACTCCTAGGGGGCCCCCCAACAAGCCAACTGTTAGGCACGGAGCTCCCGGAAGGATAAGGGGGTCAAGTTACCCTACCTTCGCGCACAAACCTCTCAAAAAAGAGTTAGCAACACCCCCCTCCAGCCCCGGCGTTGGGACAGTAGTTCGCCATACATCACCTGGGAAGTTGTGTCCCATCACCAAAGACATCTGTAATGGAGACCCTACCTGCAAGACCGTATACGTCGCTGCCGTCCCTCCGACCGGTTCCTGTTCGCAGGATATATGAGAGGAGACCTCAGAGCACCTCATGCAAGTGAAAGCATCCAAGTCGGACCACATCGCACAGAGTTATAAGCACTACAAGGTTGGGAATCGGAAAGTGGATACAAACTCACGGGAGGTATCAAGCTTATTTAGACTTCCTCGGTCTGGAAAGACTCCCAGTAACCAGTAGGAATGCACTATGCTCAGAAAGGGAGGCGGGGAACTCCCAAAGGGATTGTTGGCAACAGACCGATAACTATAGTCGTAACCAGTGGATCGGTTGATAGGAAAGAGTCATGTAATGCCGGATAAGACTAGTGAATGCTTCCTGCAGGGAAAGTCTAAACGGAGCCAACAATATGAGGCTTGGTCATCTTCTATCCCAGCAAATAATCGTCTGACATGCCAACACATCCAGATTATTCGTAAATCTCTTTAGCAATGGATACATCTTTGTATAGCTATCTAGGTGGACTGGCACTACACCCTCTCCATGCGAGAGGCATACGTAGCAATAAGTTGGGCAAACGAGAGTAGAAAGATGACGGATGTTCATGGTCCAGTTGGGCTCCCACTTCAGGGAAGTCAAGCTAGGTGAAAGAAAGATACTTAGTTATTGGAAAAGATTATGGAGCCCCTGAACGCCAAGACGCAGAATATAAATATCGCGGTGTCTTCGTAGCTGCTGTTATCATGAGGCAACGGAGAAGTGACCTGAACAATATATACACGTTAACAAATATTTATCGTTCTATCTACTACACTTCTATCTTCAGTTTCGTCTCCCTAAACGTATTCTCCGAATTACCAACAATCGGGCCTACTATATTCGCTTTTTCTGAGAATATTACTAACCCCATAACAGTATATTGTTATTCTCTACGTTACCAAGACATACGAGCGATATCAATCACAAATAGGAATCGCAACTCAATCAAACTTATTTGTATCCACAGAAGGATAAGCACCACTTTCCTACTTCAAAAAGTGTCGAGATCTAATCCCGAGGGGGCAGGACCAGATCCAAGGGACACAGACGAACTCTTACAGTCCCAAGGTCCAACTCTGACATCTCAAGACACACGGAGCGCTAGATCCACCGATACTACATTATCTCAAGGCCTCCCACCCGGACTCTTCCATCGAGCCGCGATGAGGGGGTCCCAGTCTCAACAGTTTAAGACACCAGCAGACCCACTATTATCTCCAGAAATGTCCCGACAACCGGACAGCATCAACCGAAGTGTACACCTGTACGAGGACAAGCTAGCCCAAGTATTGACCTAGAAGCCCTAGCGTTCTAGTCCCTTTCACACCAAATCCAACATTTGGTACGGGAACTACGCACAGTCAATAAGGACATAATGACAGGCGCCACATACATAGGACCCAAGCTGGAACAAATAGACATCAGCATGGTACAGGGAAAAGCGGCAACACCGGGGCTTCCGGAAGCGTTCACAAGGGTCAGTGGAAGGATGGATGGCCAAGACACCCGTCAGACCCAGCAGGAGCAGGTCACATCACACCTCCACCAAACCAGACAGACGGAAGGAGCAGGGGGAATGGGCGGGGACGAACAGTTAGGACGAGATCTCCTGGACAGCAAAGCCAAACATCAACGAGAACTACAGACCCACGAAAGAATACTCAACGCTATGATGGCCGAGTGGGAAGCAAGCAAAGAAGCTAGAGAAAGACATGAAAGCCAAATAGCTGTGTTGACTGCGGTGGTTACCTACTTGATGGGCCAAGGGAAAGGCAAGCGTTGAAACCCAACCCCAGAACGAAGTGCCTTAGCAACAGGCGGACGAGGCAGGGGACAACCCCCACCTACCATGCACAGGGCAGCGGGAGGCACCCCTGATCCTGGGGATAGTGAAGGAGGAGGAAGTCATGATGAAAGACGAGGAAGGAGGGATGAGTGACCTGACAATCGAAATAAGAAGCCTGCAGAAAAGGAAAAAACTGATGAGGAAAAAGATGGAGGAGCTACGGAGGACGAAATAAGATTTTCCAGAGCCGTAGGAAAGGCTATAGGAGAAACCACGAAACGTCCAGCTCAACCCCCAACAGAATACGAACATGCTAAACACCAGGATATCCAGTTTGGGCTAACCAACGGCGGGGATTTTTTCGATTGCAACCCATACCAATGCCAGGACGAGGCGCACCGTATCAAATATGCCTTGTCGAAACCAAAAGGATCAGAAGTAGCCTCCTTCGCTATGACCTACAGGACCCAAATGACCGGCGAGTTAGGCCATATACGACAGGCTGGTTACGAATTATCCGATGTCTTTGCCGAACAAGCTATACGTCGATTTGGTCCCACTCATGAGGAAGAAAAGGCTCTACGAGAAATGTTGAAAGTCCGATACAACAATGACATTAACCAATTTCTACTGCAATTTGAAAATTGGAATGTCAAAGCTAAGGTTGGTGGAATTGCCTTCCGAAAGTTAATTAGAGACCAAATCCTGGATCAGGCTGTACGGCGAATGTCAATGCATCAAGAATACGCCGACGACAGAGATTGGATAGAAGCTCTCCGACAAGTGGTTTGCGATCAGTAAGATTTCCAGGAAGGAAAAAGGGGTAAGGACAATCATTTCTCAGTGTCAAATTCAAGTGGGAAGAGGAAACGGGAGGAGCCGACAACGACAAAGATAACGAAAAAACCTAAGTATACCTCTAAAGAGAAAAGGGTATACCAGGCAAAGAAAAATGAGGAAAAGGTAGACAAAGGGAAGGCGGCGCCCCGGCAGAAAATTATGCATCGAGTTTGGGCCGAAGCACACACCAGTATCGACCAGAAAATAGTCGACGAACGAAAGGCAAAGTGGGAATGCACTAGATGTACCCTAACACACAAGAGCTGGAAGCACTGTCAAAAAAAGATTTGGAGTCAGCACCATCCAAAGGAAATCGTTCAAGTTACCAGGAGGAAGATCGCACCACCCCAAGCCTAGAAAGCCAATTGTAGCCGCCCTGGCTGAGCATGGCCATGGAGAAACATCATGCCAAGCGAGCCAAAGGCCACTAGCATGGACCATTGAGGAGGAGGAGGAGCTATCAGCTCACTGGCACCACTGGCGACGGCATGTGGGTAGTCCGGCCATCGAACCGGGAATCGAAACAATCTGAAGTGAACGCTTTAGCTCATACCCTTTGAGTGCATCGGCCCCAAAAGCGTGATAAGTTCCGACTGGGAGTCCGGTAGCACCTGGGTGTTGTACAGCGAAGAGGTCTAAAAAGTCTATATTCCAGATAAACTCCAGACAGCAGTGAAGGAACCCACCTTGCGCAACACGACCCGATAACGGCTCCACTTATTGGGGGGACCCCTAGGACTAACGACGCTTAGTAGAAAACCTAAGAGGACACAAAGACTACAAGAAAAGAGCCAAGTACGGAACTCGAGCCATGGTGATGAGTTGGAAACTGGCATCAGACGAGAGTGACACCAGCGTAATCGTCACCAGAGGCAGGGCTTAAAGTACAGGATCGAAAACGATTAAAACAACCGAGTCTCATGAGGCAAGATAACCCACGACTGGTATGGGTCGCACTATTCGATAACAAGACCCTCCATTTGGTTGTCATGTTTGACAAAGGGGGCAACCTCAAGATTTCTGTCATAGTAGTTTGGCACGTTCATTGCACACACAGAACCACTACCCACCTCAGGAAGAAACTTCAGCTAGGGCTGAAGGAATTAGGCGATAGCTACCGTAGATTCCTCGTAACTGCGGATATGTGTGGATAAGTCGGGCAGAACGGAAAGGGCATCTGAGCCACAAAACACGAATCATCAGACGAACTACCCCTGCTATTTGGGAATCCCTCGGCATGGAATAAAGACCACTAGTAGTGGGCTGCCCGATATACAAACAGATAAGATTTTACTTTTCACCAAAAATCCTATTGTGAAAATCCCTTACCATCATCAAACTATTTTATATTTTCCAAAATATTTGTTGAAAAGGAAAAAGGAGTTTGTCTGAGGAGGCTTCATGAGATGAAACTGCGCCGGGGCGGTAACAAACCCCCAAAAAGTTAGCAAAATGCAGAGGGCATATTAGACACGCGGCCCCTGCCCCCAGCTAACAAAATACTAACCGAATCCACAGCACTACTAGTTCCCTGAAGGAAATGCCATCTTAGTCATATCAGATAAACGGCATAAGATTAGAGTCTTACTAGACTCTGGCTCAAAGATATTCCTCCTAAACCAAAACACTGCACGCACCATCAAAGTGCCTTACTAAATCAGAGACAACCCGCTTAAAATAACCGCGTTCCACCGCGAAGTATCCTCCGCTGGACGAAAATACTATTCACATCCGATTCAACTTGATATCGGTACCAAGGCCATACAACTATAGTCTCCTGCGAGATTGCGGATGCAGGCAAATATGATATGATCATACCGTTCGGATGGTAACACCACGAACATCCGATAAAAAATATTGAAACCCCGGAGAAATGGTGTTTCAAACACACCAAGTGTGTAGAACATGTACAAGATGAAGGCATCGCCGACATGTTTGAATGGGACGAGACAGTCGCCTTCGATGAACAGGCCAGAATGATAGGAAGGATCGGATCCACTAGGCAAGAGGAGGTACAATTAGAAAGATTACCGAAGCCGTATTGGCCATACAAGGAATTGTTTGAGAATGAAAAAGCAGAAATGCTGGCTCCTAGACGAACTTTCGACCATGCCATTGACCTCAAAGACGGAGCCACTCCACCCTCGGGACCTATATACCCCATGTCGGCTTACCAATTAGAAGAACTAAACAAGTATCTTCACAAAATGTTAGCCTAAGGGAAAATAGTTCATAACAAATCTCCGGCGGGCGCACCAATCCTTTTTGTTCCCGAACCTGATAGAAGACTACCATTGTGCGTAGACTACCGTCAACTAAACAAGTTAATCATATTCAACAAATACCCTTTACCGCTCATGACCGAACTGAGGGAGAGAGTAGCCGGTGCGACCATTTTCACCAAACTAGACCTAAAGGAGGGTTACCATTTGATTAGGATCAAAAAGGGAGATGAATGGAAAACCGCTTTCCGCACCCGATACGGACATTACCAATATAAAGTAATGGCATTTGGGTTGGTCAACGCACCCGCCATGTTTCAAGCTATGATGAACACTATCCTACAAGAATTCTTGGATCACGGAGTTCTAGTATATCTGGATGACATCCTAATTTACTCAAAGACAATGGAAGAACACGAGGCTCTGGTCAAACAAGTAATAACCAGGCTAGAACGCCAGGACCACGCGGTATCCTTGAAGAAATCCGTGTTCCGTGTAGACACAGTCGAATTCCTCGGATACATGGTGGAAAAGAAAAGAGGCGTCACAATGAGCGAAAAAAAGGTTGAAAGTATCCTCAATTGGAGAGTTCCACGAGCGGTAAACGATGTTCAAATCTTTATTCGTTTTGCAAATTTCCATCGACGCTTCATAACAAACTTTTCAAAGGGTTTCAAACCAATTACCGACATGTTGAAAACCAAGGGAGGAAAACATTTATGGTTTTGCGGAGAAGCGCAGCCAAAGCCTTCGAGGAACTTAAGCGATGATTTACTTCAGCCCCTATGCTAGCAGACTTTTACCCGGACCAAAAAACCGTGATCGAGACGGACGCTACTCACTTGGCATTAGGCTGTATCCTTTCCCAGTACTTGGGGAAAAGATGGCAGCCCATTGCATTCCACTGACCAAAACTGAACGATGCCGAATGGAAATACGAAATTCATGATAAAGAGTTATTGGCAATTCTGGAAGCTTTCCGCGAATCGAAACACTACCTACTGGGAGCGGACGATCCGGTGACGGTATACCCGGACCACCAGAACCTGCAATACTTCCTCATGACTAAGGTCTAGAACTCCCGACCGATGCGGTGGGCACAATGGTTAGCCAATTTCAATTTCAAAATAGTATACGGCCCCGGCAGCACAGGGGGCAAGCCTGATGCATTAAGCCGGCGGCCAGAGTACTGCCCTGAGGAGGGAGGAAAGCAGCGCGAACAGACACTTTTGAAACCGGAACATTTTGCAGTTTCACTTTCCCACAAAACAGCCCGAATTCAGATCAGTGTTGTGGAAGGAAACAAGCGGATGACAAACCGGCTCCGAGTAAAAAGACTATAACAAGATGCGACAATGCCAACAAAAGGTTCCAGAATCGCAGCAGGACATGACATTTATGCCTTAAAAGATGGTACCATACCAGCCCAAAGACAGATGTTAGTGGATACCGGAATTGCAATAGCACTGCCTAGAGGAACATACGGCAGGCTGGCAGCAAGAAGTGGCATGGCAAGCAAACACGGAATAGCCGTAGGCGGCGGGGTTATAGATGCGGACTATACCGGCGAAACAAAAGTAATACTCCGGAACCTTGGGACACCTGTTACATATTCAAGGCAGGGGACCGAATCCCACAGCTAATCGTGGAACAAATAAAAACCCACAATGCCATGGAAATCGATAATTTGGATTATAGGGAAAGAGGAGCTCAGGGATCTGGCTCTAGCGACCTTGGCCCCAAAAGGCTAATTACTTGTGAAGAACTCAAAGTCAAAATGTGTTTCCTAAACCCAGACCCTCAGGAAAACTCATACTTTGACGAAGAAGATATCCACACACATGCTAGCCTATGGGACGAAGTGACAATGCTGTCCAGTGCCATGATTGCAGCAATACAAATGCAGACCATGGAGACCTCATGCCTGGACAGAATCAGAGCGGCAGGAAAGCAGGACGACACTTGGACGGCGTGCAAGGGGAGTTAAGTCAGTTAAAAAAAAAAAAGGAAACACTACCGAAGCCCTGGGAATTGGGAGATGGACTACTATATTACAAGGGTAGACTATTCATTCCTTCAAAAGATGAACTCTTAACCGAGATGGCGAAAGGATCTCACGACTCCAAAGTAGCCGGACACTTCGGGCAAGAAAAAACTATTTAATTGGTTACGAGGAACTTCCATTGGAAAACACTGAGCAAATGGATAAACGACTATGTCCGATCGTGCGACGAATATCAACATAACAAATCCCCACGACACCCGAAGTATGGCTTACTCCAACCTTTGGAAGTACCCTACGCAGCATGGACCTCCATCTCCGTAGATTTCATAACCCAATTACCTGAGTCCCAAGGACAAACCCAGATCATGGGACTAGTGGATCATTTTACGTAAATGGCCCACTTTATTGGCTTAGTGACAAATGCGACCGCAAAAGATGTCGCTGACACCTTCCTTAAGGAAGTTTGGAAACTTCACGGACTCCCCACAGAAATCGTCTCGGACATTGAGGCAAAGCTTTCAGGGGAATTTGGCAAACATTGTGCAAAGCATTAGGGATTAAGCGGTGAATGTCAACGGGATATCACCCAAAAAGAGACAGACAAACCGAAAGAACCAAGCGGGTGCTGGCAGGTTACCTTCGTAACTTCGTCAACGATGACTAAAACGATTGGTATTAGTTGCTACCTTTGGCCGAATACGCCTACAATAATTCCTGAACAAGCGTACATAAACTAACCCCCTTTTTCGCCAATTACAGTTTCCATCCCCAGAAGGAATGGATGCAAAAGAGAGAGGCTCGAAATCCAGAAGCCACAATGTATAGGCACTGGATGAAGAGAGTGCAGGAAAACGTGAGGGCAACCCTCGACCAGACGAGGGAAGCCATGATGATATGCTACAACCGGAAAGCAACACCACAGCCCGACATCGAGACAGGTGACTTGGTAATCTTGAACGCAAAAAACATTAAGAGCAAACGAGGAACGAGAAAGTTCACCCCACGATTGTACGGACCTTTTAAAGTTTTAGGGAAGAAAAGGAATCGCGCGTTCAAACTCGATATTCCGGCTCGCTGGAAAATCTACCCAGTACTTCAGGTCTCCCTACTCGAACCCTATAAGGTCTCTGACCGACCCAACCGAGAACAACCCCCACGAGAACCAGAGGACGTCGAAGGTGACCTGCAATGGGAAGTTGAAAAGATTGTTAAAAGTGAGATAATCACCTACAGGAGAAAGGTCAGAAGGGTAAACAAGGAGTTCAAGGAACTCCGATACTTTGTAAAATGGGCAGGATGCTGGGAGGATGAAAATCCCTGGGAACCACCGGATGGGTTGGAAAATGGCAGGGAAGCAGTGGAAAATTTTCATAGGGAAAACCCCAAAATGCCGGGGCCGAACTTGGATGAGTAGTATGAGAAAGGTTTTCCACAAGTGGACAAGCAAACGCTTCTGGTTTTTACCACTACCATACGGAGCTCATAAAGGACAAAAGAATGTATTACAGGGAGACAAAAAAGTCTTCGGGACGATACTTAAGAGGATGGAGCTCGTGTTAGGCACAGAGCTCCTGGAAGGATAAGGGGGTCAAGTTACCCTACCTTCGCGCACAAACCTCTGAACAAAGAGTTAGCAACAGCCCCCTCCAGCCCCGTCGTTGGGACAGTAGGTCACCTTATGTCACGGGGGAAGTTGTGTCCCCTCACCAAAGTCATCAGTAAGGAGGACCATACTTGCAACACCGTATACGTCGGGGCCGTCCGTCCGACCGGTTCCTGTTCGCAGGATATACGAGAGGTGACCGCAGAGCACCTGATGCAAGTAAGAGCATCCAAATCGGACGACATCGCACAGAGTTATAACCACTACAAGATTGGGTATCGAAAAGTGGCTACCAACTCACGGGACGTATCTATCTTCGGTAGGCTTCCTCGGTCTGGAAAGACGCCCAGTAACCAGTAGGAATGCACTATGTTCGGAAAGGGAGTTGGGGAACTCCCAAAGGGCTTGTTAGCAAGAGACCCATAATGTTACAATCCTCTCTTCTCCCGGTGATACTTGCAGCAGGTAACCGATACTTTCCTAACGATCACTTCTTCTTAGCCCAATAGCTGTTGCGATAGCTAAGTCCGTTGACTCCTATCTAGCAACGTCGATCGCTAGGCTCATATGAGACAGTCGTGTCTTGGTTCCCAGAAGCGTGATAGATAAAGATCTTTGTATTGAAAGTATAGTATATGAAGGAACTTAGATGGTTGCCTGAAGAACCCAAATCCCATGCCTTTTTTTTTTTCTTTTTTTTTTATCAATTGTTCATCGTTTCTAGGTACAACAAGCTTCGTGCAGCGCTAGCTATGGAAAGAACAAAACCTATAAATCAAAACACTCAACAAAAGAAACCATCTTCCTAGTCCACCGCGTTTACTGAAAGTACTTAGGCCAAAACCATTTGCCCGTCGTTCCTTTATGGAAACAAAATATAAGGAGATTAAACATCCAGCCATCCATAACGTAGGAAACTCAAAGAAGAAACCCCCACAAGTAACCATCTGTTTTTCAATCTTGGGTAGGGGAAGCAAAGGGGGGGGAATAATGGTCGGGGAGCCTGTCAGGGGGAGAGCTGGTTTTCGTGTCTGTGATGTACTCGTCTAGTGCTCGTATGAGGACGGGATCGGACCCTATTGTTGCGTCCTGCGCCAGGGAGGAGACTTCTTTCAGCAGGAGATCTCGGACCCGTGTGCAGGCAGGGCAGGTGAGGATGGCGTGCTGGAAGGACTCTGGTCCAGTCCCGCACCCTGGACAGGTTGGGTCAGGGTTCTCGTCGAACCACGAGGTGTGGGCGGCCAGGTAGCTTTTTGCTGATCGCATTTGATGGATTCTCCCCACCACAAACTTCCCCAGCCCCATAAAGAGGTTTGGGGAGAGGGAGGGGGGGTATTCGTAGTACGGGAGTGCGGGGTCGTCGGTGGCCCAGCCTTGGATCAGCATGTTCCTAGTGCGGGACCGGAGGGCCTGGTAGGTTTTTCTCATGAGATCTGGCGGGGGAATGTTCGTTCTGGGTGGGGGGGGGGCGTGTAGTACAAGAGGAAGGTATGTAAGCCCCTGTTGTAGGGGGAGGGTGAGATGTGCCAGGGCGTCTACAGGAAGGTGTTTCCTTATCGGTGGAGAGGGGACCTTTGTGCGCCAGCTGAGGGGGAGGTAGACGGAGGAGAGGCCTACTGTCAGGTGCCTGGAAGAGTCTTGGGCCCTGAAGGAGGAGAGGGCGGGGAAGGATTGTGGGAGTCTGGCTGAGGCCGGGTTGGCGCTCGGGGGGCGCGGGCAATTCCTAGAGCGGCGAGGCGTCTCCTGTATCTGCAGTAGGAGACAATGGGGGGGAGGCAGGCCTCACGGGACAGGATGGAGGTGGGGGTGGAGAAGAAGTTGTTCGTGGTCCATCTCTGGACCCTGTGCCAGAAGGCATTCATGCCTCCGAGCGCAGCGTAGTTAGGGGTGAGGAGGTCAGCTCCGTAAGTGAGTATGGGGAGGAGGAGGCCACTGGCAATGCGATGGCAGAGGAAAGGTCTGACGCCGGCCCCTGGGGAGGAGATGCGTTTGACGAAGGAGAAGATGGCCTGGGCTAGGGAGAGCCTGTGCCTATAGTGGTGGGTCGTGTTGAGGGTGGGGGTGAACCAATATCGCAGCCATCTGACTACTTGGGAGGGCCGGAAGAGGTGGTTTTCCAGTTCGATTGGGGCATGTGAGGGAGGTGTCCTCGGGCTGAGGGTCCGCCAGTGGATGATTTCAGTCTTGGGGACCGAGAAGGACACACCAATGTCCAGGCCCTTTGTTGCTATGGTGGAGAAAAGATTTTGTAGGCGGCGTATGTTGCCTCTGTAGGAGGGGGAGGCCACCGTGATCGAGAAGTCGTCAACGTAGGAGATCATGAGGCCTCTGGGCACGGACATGTGCAGGGGGGCGACGTAGAGTAGAAAGAGAAGGGGGGAGATGGGGGAACCCTGAGGCGTGCCCACCGAAACCAGGGAGGAGATATTGGGGGAGCCCTGGAACACCAGGGTGCAGGTTCTCTCTGAGAGGAAGGAGGATACCCAGTCGACCATATAAGAGGGGACACGGGAGGCCAAGAGCCTGGCTCTAAGGGTGGAGGCGTTGACATTGTCGAAGCCGGCTTTGATGTCTAGGAATAGGGTGGAAACTTCCAGTCTGGGTCTCTGGAGAGTTTTTACTTCGTGCATGAGGGTGAGGCAGGCGTCGGAGGAGCTGAGTCCTGGTAAGGAGCCGCATTGGTTTGGGTGGAGGAGGCCCCTCGACCTAGCGATGGCGGATAGTCTGACTGTCATTACCCGTTCGAGGATCTTTGAGATGGTTTTGAGGAGAACAATGATGCGGAAGGAGGCGGGAGAGTCGTAGGAGGCCTTGCCGGGCTTGTCCAGGACCACCCCATTGGCAGGTTTGAGTTAGGGAGGGTGGTATCCGAAAGCTACCAGGGGGGAGAGGAGTTCGAGTAAGATCGCGGGGTTGATAAGATTGACCCTCTTCCATACGTAGTAGGGGATGCCATCCGGGCCCGGGGCCGAAGAGGGGGAGGACTTGGAGAGGGCGAGTTTGATCTCTTCCTCGGTGAGGAAGATGGCAGAGGGGTTTCTTTTCAAGCAGCGTCTGCTGGGCAGGGGGTCCTTAGGGGGGAAAAAGTGGTCCAGGAGCGCATTGTTGATAGCGACTGGGTCCGAGGCGTCGGGAAGGGAGGGAAACCTGGGGGTCTTTCTTGGGGCAACCAGTTGTTTCGCCGTCCATATGTTGTCCGGAGAGGTCTTAGCAATGAAATCAGCCCCATATGAGGCTTTTGCTCTTTTGATGGCTTTGAAGTAGCTGAGTTTCGACTGTCTTGCTATGCTATAGGAGTCGGGGGTCGGGGTTTTTTTGGCTTGCCGGGAGGCTTTCGTGAATTCCTTCCGGAGAGTGTTGAGAAGAGGGGTCCACCAACTCTTTGACCTTGGGGACGGGCGTGACTGGGGTGCGGTGGCTTCGATTGCCGTTGTGAGAGCGGAGAGGGCCGAGGAGAACCATTGGTCCAGTTGTCTTGGGGAGGGGGTTTCGGGGAGAGGGGGGATGAGCCAGTTTTTTAGTCTATCTGTCAGGTCGGGCCAGTCAGCCTCCTGCCAGTCCGGCCTGGGCTTGTCGTTGTGGGGGGTGGGGGGTCGTAGGGTGATTATAATGGGGGCGTGGTCCGAGCCTGTCGAGGGGAGGGATGACGCGTCCCAGGAGCGGAATGAAGAAAACATATACGGGTTGGCGAAGGCCAGGTCGATGGTGGCAGGCCTGTGGGCACGCGAAAAGGGGAACCGAGTGTAAATCCCGGGCGTGTGAAGGCGGGCGAAGCCTAGGTCTGAGGCTCGATCAAAGTAGGGGGCGGTTTCCTTTTCCTCTTTTGAGGAGAGGAGCCTGGTGGGGTCGGTGGCCGCGTTGTGGATATTGAAATCACCTGCCACTAGGTAGGGATAGTCTAGGTCTAAGAGGGCGTGTTCGGGGGAGACTGAGTGAGGGAATGAAGGGAGGGGTCGGGCGTACGCATTGCCTATTGTAAAATGGGGGAATTCTGTGCCGAAGCAACCTTGGGGTGTGGAGACATCTAACAACATAAAGTCGTCTCTCTCGCGGGGAAAGGAGGGTAATACTGCGAACCTGCGCAGGAAGTCCTGGGACACGTAGCAGGCCACTCTGGGCCTTCCAACTGGAGGGGCAAAAGATTTAAATCCTGAGAAGCTAGGGCGAAATCCCTTGGAGGAGGGGGGGTCTTGAAGGAGGACGATGTCGGGGGGGGGGCCTTCCGCTATGGAGGAAAACAAGGAAAGAAACACATCCCAGCTACCCAGGCTGTTGTGTTGAATGAGGGTGAGTTTATTCGCCGGAGCCAGTCCTTGGCGTAAGGTGGAGCAGGGGTTGTTAATCACCTCCGGGCGGAGCCCGATGGTTTAGAGGGAGTTACTGGTGGCAGGCCCCTGCCAGTGGGTGCTGGTTGGGACCCGCTGGGGGGGGCGGGGGTGTCTCGAGATTGCTGGAGGGGTCTGGGGGTGGTAAGGTCGATGGGGAGGGCTGAAGGGGCATCGGGAGTAGTGCGTGCTGGGCGGCCATCGTCGCCCACATCCATGGCTTCCTCACTATCGGAGGAGGCGTCGGATAGTTCCTCGTCGGAACGTGGGGGGGCCTCGGGTTGAGGTGGGGGGACTGGTCTAGCCTTGCATTCCCGGGAGAATGCGTCGTAGTCGTCGCCGCTGTTCGGGCAGTGGGGAGGGGAGGTGGGGCAGCAGCCTGAAATGGCTTTGGTGTCGCCGCCATTGGGGCAGGTGGGGTTCTGACAGTGGTGCGCTGACCGAGTATGGTGAAGTGCGCAATAGGGACAAGTTGGGTGTTTCTGGGTCCATCGGGGGTGGGCGTGTCCGAAGCGGTAGGAGTTGAGGCATTGGGTGTAGCGGTTAGCGTGCGTCGTTTTCTCGACTTTGAGCCGCTTTGAGAAGAGGAAGAGGGCAGGGAGGAGGATGGGAACGTCGTCGGGGTTAACGGAGACAACCACCGAAGTGGCCTGCTTGGATAGCCTAGCAGTTCGGTCACTGTTAAGGTACCTGGCCGAGCCAATCGTGACCGCCTTGGCGTTATGGATGGAGTTTTTGATGAAGGTGAAAAGTTGATCGTCGTCCTCAGGGAGGACGTCGGTTGGGATCGAGTGAATTGACAACTGTATAGAGGTTGGCGCCTGGGTAAACGTAAGCCAGGGGTTATCACCGACGGGGAAAGACTGGTTGAGGCGGCGGGTGAGGGCATCGAAATATGGGGCGTATGATTCTGCGGGGGTGTTGGGGTTGGTGCCTGTGAGGGAAACGGTGCCCCTGTTATTGACTTTTGCGATGAAGCCTTTCGGAAGTAGGCAGTTGGAATCAGTGAGAGTGTCGGCAGCTATGTCTGGGAAGGAGGCGGCTATGCGTTGGGCAAGGGTGTTGGGAGCGGGGTTGGATCTGGGAGCGAAGAAACGCCTTGAGGCCTGGGGGAGGGACGCCGGGGTTTTAATCTCATTGTTCCCGTCTCTCGCTATCTCTGTAGCCAAGGCCCCTTTTGTCTTCTTCTTTCTTTTTCCTGAACCAGAGCCGGCCGCTTGTGCATAGGTGGGGGAGGTTGTGGTTCTCAGAGCATAGTCCGGGTGGAGGGTGGCCGGGGTGAAAATCGACAAGTCATATTGGTTGGCCCGGAACTGTTCTGCTTCCCAAGAGTGTGGGAAGGCCTTGGCGTAAAACTCGGGGTTGCCGAACATTTTCTTGAGCTTGGTGTTGTAAAAAGCGCAGTGGAT